>Ga0187892_10000328_pt1 | contig 126032 bp, 102 predicted proteins | sample MA1701073metaG_FD_139345 | JGI IMG/M metagenome (GOLD analysis project Ga0187892, IMG submission 139345) | Bio-ooze microbial communities from a basaltic lava cave in the Kipuka Kanohina Cave System on the Island of Hawaii, USA - MA170107-3 metaG ... | reverse complement strand
TCGGGGGGTCCATGACCCTGAAAAACCCCCCACTCAGGGGGTCCATGATTGTGAAAACGAGGGGGGTCTATGATCCTGAAAAACTGACCCCTTCAGGGGGTCCATGATCCTGAAAGATCACAGCTCCACAGCAACGCAGCGGTCACACAGCGGTCTGGACCGGAAATCGCATGGCGGTATGGGGCGGCCGGGCCGGGTCCGTCAGCCTCGACTCCGGAGGCTTGTACGATCCCGGGTCGGACAGCTGGGCGCCGATCACGATGGCCGGTGCTCCACAGCGGCGGGAGGGTCACACTGCGGTCTGGACGGGAACTCACATGCTGGTTTGGGGTGGCGAGGATGAATTCGTCTACCTGAACTCCGGAGGATCGTACAGTCCCGTGGCAGACAGCTGGACGCCGATCTCGATGAACAACGCGCCGCCCGGTCGCTTCGCTCATTCCGCTGTTTGGTCGGGAGAAGCGATGATGATCTGGGGGGGCAAGGGCAAGGGCGCGGGTGGCGGCGTCGCAAGCCTGGCCACCGGTGGAAGGTATGATCCCGTGAGCGACAGCTGGCTGTCCATCTCCACGACGGGCGCGCCGCCCGCCCAATCGGGCCACGTGGCCTTCTGGACCGGCAGTTCGATGCTGGTTCGGGGAACTCTCGCAGGGGGCCGATACGACCCGGCGGCGGACACCTGGACCGCGATGTCGACTACAGGCGCGCCCTCGACGTTTCAAAGCGCGGCGGTCTGGACCGAGGATCTCATGATCGTCTGGGGTGGAACGACCCAGTATCCCGTCGCTACAGGAGCGCGCTACGACCCGGCTGCGGACTCTTGGACGCCGACCTCGACGGCGGGGGCGCCTCGCCAACGGTACCGTCATACCGCTGTCTGGACCGGGAGCCACATGGTGGTTTGGGGCGGACGCGACAACTCTGCCTTCCTCGGCAGCGGTGGTCGGTACGATCCGGCCACGGACACCTGGTTGCCGACATCGACGCTGAATGCACCATCGTCTCGGTCGTACCACGCTGCGGTGTGGACAGGAGACGAGATGATCGTCTGGGGCGGAGACGGCCCATATCATCTCAATACGGGAGGTCGCTACCATCCCGCCACGGACTCTTGGCGGCCGGTTTCCACGCTCAACGCGCCGAGTCCCCGGGAATGGTTTTCCACGGTATGGACCGGGACCGAGATGATCGTGTGGGGAGGCATCGACGACGCGCTTGCGATTGTGGACACGGGGGCTCGCTACGACCCGACGATGGACACCTGGGCGTCAACTCCATCGCTGGGCGCGCCCTCCGCCCGATGGGGTCACACGGCGGTGAGGGCAGGCGACGAGATGGTGATCTGGGGTGGCGGCAGCGGCGACCTGATCCTGACAAACAGCGGAAGCCGGTACAGTCCTTCGACGGCCACCTGGAGTCCGATCTCCACGCTGGGCGCGCCGTCGCCGCGCATCGGTGCGGTGGCGATCTGGACCGGAACCGTGATTGTGATCTGGGGCGGGGACGACTACCAAGCGACGCTCGACAGCGGTGGTCGGTACGATCCGGCCACGGACAGCTGGAGCCCGACATCGACGACGGCCGCCCCTTTCCCGCGCTGGACGACCGCGGTCTGGACGGGGAGGGACATGATCGTCTGGGGAGGAGAGAACTCCGGATCCTCTTTCGATACCGGTGGGCGCTACGACCCGGCGACCGACAGCTGGAGCCCGACGTCGATGACCGGCGCTCCGTCGCGACGCTGGGGCCACACGTCCGTGTGGACGGGAAGCTCCATGATCGCCTGGGGGGGCAGAACCGACACCCCTTCTCCTATGTTCTTCGCGAACGGGGGGCGTTACGTTCTCGGTGCCTACGACGACGACGACGGCGACGGCTATGCCGAGTGCGACGGCGACTGCAACGACGGGAACTTCGGCGTGTACCCGGGGGCCGACGAAGCGTGCGATGGACTGGACAACGATTGCAACGGCGCCGTCGATGACGGTGGGGGAGCGCCGAGCTTGACGACGGGTCTGCGCCACGAGGACAGGTCTTCCTTCTTCTGGGCACCCAGCACGGGGGCAACAGCCTACGACGTCATCAAGGGCGACCTCGCGGCGCTACGCGAGAGCGCGGGCGACGTCGGCTTGTCGATCCTCGATTGTCTCGAGGATGACGTTGCCGGGCTGACGGCCAATGACTGGGCCACCCCGGATCCGGGTGCCGGCTACTACTACATGGTCCGCGCAGTAGGATGCGGCACAGCGGGGTCGTACGACGCCGGGGCGGACTCGCAGCAGCAGTCGCGGGACGGTGGCGCAGCAAGCAGCGCGGAAGCGTGCAACTGAGCCATTCCCTCGCCGCCTCGAAGAAGCTGAGCGGGAGCCCTGTCCCCGCGGGCGCCCGGCCCTACTTGGAGCGAGCCTCGAGGATCGCGCGCACGAGGTCGTCGGGGACCTCGTCGGGGATCTCGGTCTCGCCCGCGGCGAGGGCCTCGCTGCCGAGGCGGATCGTCTCGCGGTAGCTCTCGAGGTAGTTCACGCAGTCGGGGCAGACCGCGAGATGCGCGTCGAAGGTGAAGCGCTGTCCCTCGGGCAGCTCGCCGGCGACGTAGCTGCCGAGGAAATCGACGAGCTCCTTGCAGGTCATCCCGCCTCCCCGCGGAAGTGCGGATCGAGCAGCGTGCGCAGCGCCTGACGCGCGCGGTGCAGCCGGACGTTGACCGCGTTGGTGCTGATGCCGAGCTGTGCGGCGACTTCCGCCGGGTCCAGCTCTTCGATGTCCCGCAGCAGGAGCACGGTGCGATAGCTCTCGGGAAGCTGCGCGATGCAGCTCCGGACGAGCGCCTGCCGCTCCTCGCGCTCCAGCACCTCTTCCGCCGTCCGCCAGCGCGAGGCCGGCTCGGCGTGATGGCCGTCCTGCTGGAAGCGCGGCAGCAGCTCCTCGATCGACGCCTCCGGGCGGCGGCTGCGGGAGCGGATCTTCATCAGGGCGGCGTTGACCACGATGCGGTGAAGCCAGGTCCCGACCTGGCACCCGCCGGCGAATTCTCCGGCGTGGCGGTAGGCCGAGAGGAAAGCCTCCTGGACGGCGTCGCGCGCGTCCTCGGGGTTCTTCAGCAGCCGCGTTGCCACCGCCAGCATCCTGCCACCGTGCGTCCGGACCAGGGTCTCGAAGGCCGCGGCCTCTCCCGCGCGCAGCCTCGCGAGCCACGCCGACTCCGCCCCCGGGGGCGGCTCCCCGACAGGCCGCGGCGTGGCCGCCGCACCACCCGAACTTACGTCGAGTCGGTCGCTCACGCCATACCCCGCGGCGCGCCGGCGTGCTGCGCGAGGAGGGCTGCGGCCTGGGCGTCGGCCAGCCAGCGCGTCGAGCTGCGCTGCGGCGCGACGCGCTGGGCGATCGAGCCGCCTCCGCGTGCCTCGCGCAACGCCGCCGCGACGCGCGGCCCGGAGGCCAGCAGCAGGACGCTCTTGCAGGCGGCGAGCGTGCGCGCGGTGAGCCGATACCCTTCCGCCTCGTGCTCGCCGCTGCGGTACGCAGTCGCGACCTCCTCGCCCTCGAACGTGGTGTCGCCCGGAAAGTGCGAGGCCACCTCCCCGGCAGGCCCGAGTTCGAGCAGCGCCAGGTCGAAGCGCGGAGGCTCGGACGCCCCGCAGCCGAAGACGCGCTGCAGCATCACGCCCTGGTAGGCGCTGACGGTGGCGGGGTCCGGGCCCTCGGACCAGAAGCGCCAGTAGTTTCCGGGAGGAAGGTCGACCCGCGAGAACAGCCCGTCGTAGGCCTCCGCGTAGCGCGTCCGCGGGTCCTCCGGCGGGAGCCGCCGCTCGTCGGCGAGCACGAAGCGCACGCGTTGCCACGGGATCGAGCGCTGCCGCGCGAGCCCGTCGTAGAACGGCCGGGCGAGCGCGTCGAGCCCGAGCACGACGTCGAGCGTCCCGCGCTCGGCCGCCCGGTCCGCGCGCCGTACGAACTCCGCGACGGCTGCCGCGAGCAGCGCCGCCCGGTCGGGAAGGACCTGCACCTCGATCGCCATCGGTGCCCGGTCAGGCGGCGACCGGCGCCGCCGCCGTCTCCCCGAAGAACTGCTGGAGCGGGACGTGCAACCGCGTCGCCCACGACCGCTCGTCGTGCCGCGCCTCGGGATAGGCGAGGTAGTGCAGGTCTTGCCCCAGCCGGTAGCCGCGTCCCAGCAACCGGTCGCGCATCTCGCGGGTGACCTCGTAGTTGTCGCCGGGCCAGCCGCTGTCGAGGTAGAACCGCGCCGGCCGCTTGGCCTCGGACACGACGCGCTGCATCAGGTCGTCGCGCCAGCCGAAGGTGCTGGACAGGCAGGCCGAGAGCCCGAACACCTGCGGCCACTCCCACGCCAGGTAGAACGACACGACACCGCCCAGCGACGATCCGATCACCGCCGTGTCACCCGGTCCGGAACGCGTGCGATAGGTCTCGTCGATCCAGGCTTTCAGCTCCGAGACCAGGTAGCGGCCGTAGTCGGCGTAGCCCGGGAGCGTGTAGTCGCGTATCCGCTCCTCGGGATAGACGCCGACGACGATCAGCTTGCGGACGAGGTTCATCGAGTCGAGCAGCCGGAGCGTCTCGGCCACGCGCCAGTGCGCGCCGCCGAAGGCCTCACCGGGGAAGAACAGGTTCTGGCCGTCCTGCATGAAGACGACCGGGAACGAGGCCAGCGTGTTCTCGTGGTAGCCGGGCGGGAGAAAGACGCGGAACTTGTGGGCGCGGTCCGACTCGGCCGAGCGGCGCTGCGCGAGGTCGCACTCGCTGCACCCCGGCTCCTCGAAGAAGAAGGGGAGGATCTCGCGCGCGGGCTCGCCGTTGGCGAGGAGCAGGTAGTTCTCGCCGCGCGACCAGTGGACCGCCTCCGCGTCGCGGATCACCGGCTTGCAATAGGCGAACGGCCGGTCGAGGGTGACCGCGAAGTCGAAGCGGCCGGCGCCCGGGTCGGCGACCGCGGGCTCGAGGTCGTGCTCCCAGTCGGGCTCGACCCGCAGGACCAGGCGGCCCCGCTGCAGCGGGTAGCGCACGCGGACGGTCAGGGGTCGATTCATCGCTCGGGTTCCGGTCTCAGTGCCGGCCGTTCGATGCGGTCGCGGCCGGAAAGGTTTCGCCGTGCGACCCGCGGGCGCCGCTCCCGCCGGCGAAGGCCTCGGAGACGAGCCGGACCGTCTCGACGTAGCTCGCCAGGTAGCTCGCGCAGTTGCCGCAGGCGCCGCGGTGCTCGTCCATCTCGCGCCGCCGCGCGGCGCGCAGCTCGGATTCGAGGTAGTCGTAGATCGAATCGACGAACGTGCGGCAGGTCATCGACGGTCCCTCGCAAGCGGCGTCTGCCCCCCGGCCGGGGCGGCTGGCCCGAGGGCCGGCGGGACGCCGGGGTCGGGCGCGATCCCGATATCCGCGGCACCCGCTGTTCGTGGCGACACGAGCCATTCTTCCCTCCGAGCGCTACGAAGGCGTCCGTCCCGCTGCGCCGGTCTCGGCACTAGCGGGCGGCGGGGACGAGAGCCGGGCGCAGGCGGCGCGTCCACAGCCCGCAAAGCTGGCGCTTCGCGACCGACCGGAACTCCGATCGGGAGCGGCTCGCCCGGCCGCCGTCTCCCCCGTTCGAGGGACGCGCGATCGGGGGGACGGCCGAGCGCTCGCGCCACGCGGCCGGCGACGTGGGCTCGTGGAGGGCTTCAGCGTCGCCCGGGGTCGGTGCCGTGGCTGCGAGCGTTTTCATCGGGTGTCCCGCCGCCCGTTGGATGCCACGCGGCCCCGGCGCTTTCGCCCCCGGCGTCGTGCGCGACAGCCCGCGAAACCAGCTCGCACAGTGCCAGCCGCGCCCGGTGCAGCCGCCGGGCGGCCGCCCTGGGCGACAGACCGACGAGGTTGCACGACTCCGCGAGCGGGATGCGCTCGCCGTCGTGAAGGATCAGGAGCAACCGATCCTCGGGCTGCAGGCGGCGGACGAGCTGACGGACCAGCTCGCGGTCGGTGCGCCGCCGCAGGACCAGCCGGCGCACCGCCCGGACGTGGCGCCCTTCGGGCGTGAAGCGCGGCAGCGGCGCGCGGAACTCGCTTCCCGAGTCACGGCGGAGCAGCCGCTCGCGGCACAGTGCGACGACGCGCCGCCGGAGCGGGGCGAAGCTGCGGACGGTGCCGGATCCCGGACGCGCCCGGATCGCCTCGCGGACGACCCGCCTGGCGTCGGCACGATCCTCGAGCAGGCGGCACGCGAGCCCGGACAGCGGGCGGACGACCGCGAGCGACCACGGCTCGCCCGGATCGAGTCTCGACGCGACTGCTCGGCCGGCGACCATCATCGTGATTCCCCCCGCCCCGGTTCGATGCGAGGGCCCGGGGTCGGGATTCAGTCCCGGTCGGGAGCGGAGCCGTGCCCGGCGCGGACGGCGTCCAGGATCCGGTCCGACAGCCCGGAGGGCAGCTCGAACGAGGACGACTCCGTCACGACGCGCAACGTCTTCGTCGCGGAGTCGTACAACGCGGTGCAGGTCCGGCAGCGACCGAGGTGCTCGACGATGCGCTGTCGGACGTCGCCCGCCGTCTCGTCGTCCAGGTGCTCCCCCAGCAGGTCGAGCATCTGCTTGCAGCTAAGCACCGCCCCCCCCTCGTCGCGTGAAATGCGGCGACAGCGCCTCGCGCAGCAGGAGCCGGCCGCGCAGGAGCTGGGTCTTGAGCGTCGGCAGCTTGAGGCCCAGCGCCGCTGCCGCCTCCTCCCCCGACAGGCCCTCGAGGTCCCGCAGCACGATCGGCAGGCGGTACTTGGGCGGCAGCTCCAAGAGCGCCCGCTCCACGAGCCCGCGCAGCTCCTCCCGCTCGTACCGCTTCTCGGGGTCGTCCGCCCAGGCCATGACGCGCCGCGGCGCGATCGCATCGGAAGCCTCCTCCGGCTCGAGCGGCAGCATCTCCGCCCGCCGGTCGCGACGCAGGCGCTGCAGTCCCTCGTTGATCGCGATGCGGGTGAGCCAGGTCGCGAAGCGCGACTCCCCGCGGAACTCCCCCAGGCGCTGGCAGACCCGCAGCAGCGCGTTCTGCGTGTCGTCCTCGGCGTCGGTCGGGCTGCCGGTGATCGCCACCATCGTCCTGTAGACCCGGAGCGAGTAGCGCCGGACCAACTCCGCGAGCGCCGTGGCGTCACCGGCCTGGGCGCGCGCGACACAGTCCGCGTCCGCGTCCGGCGGCGCCGTGAGGCACCCCGAGGTTGGATGCCCCGCCGCTTCCGCGGGATTCGCCGCCGCCCCGGCCGGCGGAAGGCCGAACGCGAGCCGCGGAGTGAAATCGACCGCCGGGGAGAGCCCCATCTGGAGCGTGTTCAGGAACTCCGTCAGGGCGGTCATCACGACCGCCTCGACGATCTGCGGCTCCGAATAGCCCACGCCGCGCAGGGCCTCGAGGTCCCCGGGGCCCACTTCCCGCGGCCGCCGGGAGAGTTTCAGCGCGAAGTCGAGGAGCCGGACGAGGTCGGGCGGGATCTGCGCCGCGTGGTGGTCGAGCGCCACCTGGTCGGCCAGCTCCGGCGCGACGTCGAGCCGGCGCAGCATCTCGCAGTGGACGGCGACGCAGTAGGAATTGAAGTTCGCCGCCGAGACGACGAGCAGGATGTACTCCTTGGCGACGCGCGGCAGGACGTCGCCCGTGAGCAGGATCGTTTCCACCGTACGCGCCTCGGCCTCGATCACGTGCGGGAGCAGCGTCTGCGCGCGGAAGATGTTGGGCACGAAGCCGAAGCTGCGCTGGAAGAAGGCGAACGGCGGGAACTCGGCGGGATCGCGCTCCGGGCTGCGCAAGTACGGGCGGTGATCGTCGTGCAGCTCGGGCCACCCCTCGCCGCCGTTGCCCGGTCTGCGCCCCGACGCCAGCTCGAGCGCGCGCAGCGCCCCGGCCTCGTGGAAGTCCGGCTCGACGCCGAGCCCCACGGCGAGCGTGCAGAGGAACCGGGTCAGGCTGGTGATCAGCACGGCCTCGAGGATCGCCTCGTCGGCGAGCCCGATGGCGCCAAGCGCCTCGACGTGGGATCGCTGCACCGCGCTCGGCCGGCACGCGAGCAGCAGCGCGAAGTCGAGCAGGGCGCTCTCCCCGGGCGCCATCTCCGCCTGCCGCGGATCGACGGCGATCCGCTCCAGGCGCTCGGGCGCGACGCCGAGGCCCTGCAGCACGTGCCAGTGCGCCGTCGTGCAGTAGCGGTTGCCGCAGGTCGCCGCGAGATGCAGCAGCAGGCTCTCCTTGAAGACGCGCGACAGCGCGCCCTCGCGGAACAGCACGGCGCCGGCGATCCCGGCCTCGACCTCGATCAATCGCGGCAGGAGACCCTGGGCGCGGAACAGGTTCGGGACGAAGCCCAGCTCCCGCTCCAGCGCCGCGAGCGTCGGAATCGCCTCGGGGCGAAGCTCACCCTGGATCCAGCTCACCGCGACCCCCGCCGATGCCTACAGATACCACGGCGGGCCGCACGCGGGAAAGGAAAAGGGGAGCCGGGGGGCCGATTCGTCTCGCAGACGCCCGGAAACGGCCCATGGCAGACCCGGTGCCGCGGGCCGGCCGGCGCCGCCTGCCGGCCCGCGATCACGGGCTCGCCCGAGGCGGCGCCGATCGCCGCTCGGCCGGCCGGCCACGGCCCGCGCCGCGGCCCGCTCTAGCGTCCCGGGTCGGAAGCCACTAGCCCTGCGCCACCTCGACGACGATCTTGATCGCGCCCTCGCCGCTCGTCAGCAGGCGCATCATCTCCTGGTGGCCGTCGAGCCCGCTCACGCGGTGCGTCAACAGCCGCTCGAGCCAGCCGGGGTACTCGGCGGCGCACTTGGCCAGGTCGCTCGCCCCCTGCTCGAAGTGCTCGCGATGGGCGTTGACCGTGCCGACCATCACCTTGTTGCCGAGCACGAAGTCGAGGTTGATGCGGGCCGCCGGGACCTCGATCTTGCCGTTGCCGCCGGTGATGCTGGTCAGCACCAGCACGCCGTTCTTGCCGAGGTTCGCCGCCGCGTCGAACACCACGCCGGCGTTGCCCGTGGCCTCGAAGATCAGGTCGAACGGACCGAATTCCCGCGCCGCCATCTCGAGCGGCAGGGCGCGGGTGCTGACGTAGCGCGCGCCGATCGCCTCGATCAGCTCGGAGTTGAGGTAGGGCGGGGTCTTGAGGCCGAAGGTCGTGACGTCGAGGTTGCGCATGCGCAGGGCCATCGTCGCCAACAAGCCGAGCGTCCCGGCGCCCATCACCACCGCCCGCCGCGGCTGCCACAGCCGCAGGCGGCGCTGGATCTCGTAGGCCTGGGCGATGCCCTTCTCCGCCACGCTCGTCGGCTCGAGCAGCACGCCGACGTCCTTGCAGCTGCGCGGCACCTTGACCAGGTAGTCGGGCGACTCGACGTAGTACTCCGTCAGGTAGCCGTGGCGCAGGTTGATGCCGCGCTCGTAGTAGACCGCGTCGAGCGTCATGTCCTGCAGGCCGATCGTGTCGTAGAACGACTTGCCGGGGCGGCGCACGGTCGCCACCACGTAGTCGCCGGGGCGCAGCTCGCCGACGCTCGGGCCGGTCTCGACCACGACGCCGAACGACTCGTGGCCGATGATCAGGAAGTCGTCGCCCTCGGGCGCGCGACCGTACTCCGCCTGGTTGATCTCCTTGTCCGTGCCGTCGACCCCGACGCGCAGGACCTTGACCAGCACGCCACGCCCGCCGGGGACGTCGCCGGCGCGCGGCCGCGGCACCTCGCGCAGGTGGAGCGAACCGGCCTGGCCCGGAACGACCGCAACCGCCTTCATCGCACCTTCTCCTTCAGGGCCGCCGGCCGCCGGCCGCGCCCGCCCGTGGAAGCCGAGCGGCAGATCAGATCGGCCACGAGACCGGTCCACCCCGTCTGGTGCGAGGCGCCGACGCCGCGGCCGCTGTCGCCGTGGAAGTACTCGTAGAACAGCAGGTGCTCGCTGAAGCGCGGATCCTGCTGCAGCCGCGCGTCGGCGCCGAACACCGGACGCCGGCCCTGCTCGTCGCGGCGGAAGATGCTCGTCAGCCGCCGCGCCAGCTCGTCCGCGACCTGGTCCAGCGTGAGGAAGGTGCCGGAGCCGGTCGGGCACTCGACCTTGAAGTCGTCGCCGTAGTACTGGTGGAACTTGCGCAGCGAGTGGACGATCAGGCAGTTGACCGGGAACCAGATCGGCCCGCGCCAGTTCGAGTTTCCGCCGAACAGGCCGGAGCTGGACTCGCCCGGCTGGTAGCTGACGGAATGGGTCTGGTCGCCGACGCGCAGCACGTAGGGGTGCTCGGCGTGCCAGCGCGACAGCGCGCGCACGCCGTAGGGCGAGAGGAACTCGTTCTCGTCGAGCATCCGGCGCAGCACGCGCTTCATGCGGTGGCCGCGCAGCAGCGACAGCAGGCGCCGCTCGCCGCGGCCGGCGAGCTGCCAGCGCGAGACCAGCGCGTGCAGGTCGGGCCGGTACTGCAGGAACCACTCGAGCCGGCGGCGGAAGTCGGGGACCCGCTCCAGGAGGTCCGGCTCCAGCACCTCGACCGCGAACAGCGGGATCAGCCCGACCATCGAGCGCACGCGCATCCGCTCCATCCGCTCGTCGGGCGTGTGCAGCACGTCGTAGAAGAACTCGTCCTGCTCGTCCCACAGCTCGATGCCGTGCCCGCCGACGTTGTTCATCGCCGCGGCGATGTAGAGGAAGTGCTCGAAGAACTTGGTCGCGACGTCCTCGTACACCGGGTTGGTGCGGGCCAGCTCGAGCGCGATGCGCAGCAGGTTCAGCGAGTACATCGCCATCCAGCTCGTGCCGTCGGCTTGGTCGATGTGGCCGCCGGTGGGCAGCGTCGCGCTGCGGTCGAAGACGCCGATGTTGTCGAGCCCGAGGAAGCCGCCCTGGAACACGTTGCGGCCGTTGACGTCCTTGCGGTTGACCCACCAGGTGAAGTTGAGCAGCAGCTTGTGGAAGATGCGCTCGAGGAAGGCGACGTCGCCGCGCCCCGTGCGCTCGCGCTCCAGCTCGTAGACGCGCCAGGCGCCCCAGGCGTGGACCGGGGGGTTGACGTCCGAGAAGTTCCACTCGTAGGCCGGGAGCTGGCCGTTGGGGTGCATGTACCACTCGCGCGTCAGCAGCACGAGCTGCTCCTTGGCGAAGGTCGGGTCGACCAGCGCCAGCGGGACGCAGTGGAAGGCGAGGTCCCACGCCGCGTACCACGGATACTCCCACTTGTCGGGCATCGAGATCACGTCGGCGTTGTTGAGGTGGAACCACTCGCTGTTGCGGCCGCGCAGGCGCTCGCTCGGCGGCGGCGGCTGGCCCGGGTCTCCCGCCAGCGCCTGCGGCACGTCGTAGTGGTAGAACTGCTTGCTCCACAGCATCCCGGCCAGCGCCTGGCGCTGGATCGCGCGCGCCTCGTCGTCCGGCAGCTCGCGCTGCAGCTCGGCGTAGAACGCGTCGGCCTCGGCGCGCCGCGCCTCCCAGATCCGCGCGGCGTCGGCGAACGGCCGCTCGAGCCGCTCGCGGCCGAGGCGCAGCTCGACCACGGCGGACGCGCCGGGAGCGATCGTCAGCGCGTGGCGCACCGCGGCCTTGGTCCCACGCCGCTCGGATGCCAGCGCGGCGCGATCGCCGCGCACGACGTACTCGTGGAACGCGTCCTTGAACGGGCCGGGCGCGTCGCCGCCCCACAGCCGCCGCACGTTGCTCTCGTTCTCGCAGAACAGCAGCTCGGCGTCGCCCGCGCAGTGCAGGTACATCACGCCCAGCTCGGGATGCACCGCCTCGATCAGGCCGTCGCGCACCGCCGCCAGCCGCGGCCGGTCCGGCGCGCGGCCCCAGGACCAGGTGTTGCGGAACCACAGCTGCGGCAGGAGGTCGAGCCGCGCCGCTTCCGGTCCGCGGTTGTGGGCGGTGATGCGGACGAGCAGCTCCTCGGGGGCGGCCTTCGCGTACTCGACGAAGACGTCGAAGTAGCGGTCGCCCTCGAACACCCCGGCATCGGCCAGCTCGAACTCGGGCTGGTCCTTGCCGCGCCGGCGGCTCTCCTCCAGCAGGCGCGCGTAGGGGAACTCGGCCTGCGGATACTTGTAGAGCATCCGCATGTAGGAGTGCGTCGGCGTGTTGTCGAGGTAGTAGTAGCACTCCTTGACGTCCTCGCCGTGGTTGCCCTCGGGCCCGGTGAGGCCGAACAGCCGCTCCTTCAGGATCGGGTCACGCCCGTTCCACAGCGCGAGGCCGAAGCACAGGCGCTGCTGGTCGTCCGCCAGGCCCGCGATCCCGTCCTCGCCCCAGCGGTAGACGCGGCTGCGCGCGTGGTCGTGGGGAAAGAAGTCCCAGGCCGTTCCGCCGGGGCTGTAGTCCTCGCGGACCGTGCCCCACTGCCGCTCGCTGAGGTAGGGTCCCCAGGCCTTCCACGGCCTTTCGCCCCGATCCGCCTCTTCCAGTCGCTTGCGTTCTGCGCTCACCGCTCTCGCCTCCTCCGGCCGCCGGCTTGGATGCGGCCGGGCCGTTCCGCTTTCGTCAGGATAGCCGCTGCAGCAGGTGGTCCCCCACGCGCAGCGCGTTGGCGATCACCGTCAGCGCCGGATTCACCGCCCCGCTCGAGGGGAAGAAGCTGGCGTCGACCACGTACAGGTTGTCGACCTCGTGCGCCCGGCAGTTCACGTCCAGGGCGGACGCCCCGGGGTCGCGGCCGAAGCGCACCGTGCCGTTCTGGTGCGCGACCCCGGCGAGCGGGATGCGCTGGCCGAGGAACAGGTTGCGCGCGAACAGCCCCTGGTGGCAGTCGTGGCCGTGGACGCCGCATTTGCGCTGTTGCTGCATCAGTTGCTTGAGGCGCGCCACCAGACGCTTGTGCCCCTCCTCGTTGTTGGGACGGTAGCTCAGCGCGATGTTGCCCTCGCGGTCGAGCGTCACGCGGTTGTCGGGATCGGGCAGGTCCTCCGAGGTCAGCCAGAAATCGAGCGAGTGCCGCGCCATCTGGTCCAGCGCCCAGCCCGGCGCGAGCGCCGGCGCTCCCGCGCGCAGCGTGTCCGCGTCGAGCTTGCCGACGAACGAGATGTGACCCAGGGGGAAGTCGACGTCGCGGTCGCCGAAGTAGAAGTCGTTGACCGACAGCGTCTTCTGGAACACGGTCGGGTTCGGGCACTTGGACAGCGCCATCAGCACCGAGTTGATGTGGCCCATGTAGTGGCGGCCGACGACGCCCGAGCCGTTGGCCAGGCCCGCCGGATGCCGCTCGCTCGCCGAGCGCAGCAGCAGCGCCGCCGAGTTGATCGCGCCACAGGCGACGACGACGACGTCGGCCTCGAACCGCTCGGGCGTGCCGTTGCGGGCGACGACGACGGCGCGCACGTCGCGGCCGGAAGCATCGGTCTCCAGCCGTTCGACCCGGGCGCCCGTGACCAGCGAGACGTTGGGGAACTCGAGCGCCGGATCGACGCAGACGACCTGGGCGTCGGCCTTGGCGTAGACCAGGCAGGGATGGCCGTCGCACGTCGCGCAGCGGATGCAGCGGCTGCGCCGCGGCTGCTGCTCGTCGAGCATCACGCCGAGCGGCGTGTGGAACGGGCGCAGACCTTGGCCCGCGAAGTCCTCGGCGAGCTGGGCGATGCGCGGCTCGTGGCTGATCTCGCGGTGCGGGAACGGCTCGTCGGCCGGCGGCTCGGTCGGGTCCTCGCCGCGCCGGCCGTGGACGTGGTACAGCCGCTCGGCCTCGGTGTAGTACGGGGCGAGGTCGTCGTAGCCGATCGGCCAGGCGGGGGAGACGCCGCCGTGGTGGCGGATCTCGCCGAAGTCCTCGCGCCGCAGCCGGAACAGCGCCGCGCCGTAGAACTTGGTGTTGCCGCCGACCCAGTAGTTGGTGTGCGGATGGAGCGGCTTGCCCTGGCCGTCGCGCCAGATCTCCTTCGTCTGGTACTTGCCCTCGAGGTTCACGGCGCGCGTGCTCCAGTTGTCGGTCTCGCGCGGGACGTACTCGCCGCGCTCGAGCAGCAGGATGCGCTTGCCCGAAGGGGCCAGGCGATGGGCCAGCGTCCCGCCGCCGGCCCCGCTGCCGATGATGATCACGTCGTAGCGGCTCATGCTCCCTCCACGCCCGAGGCCACGGGCGAGGCTGCGCCGACCTCGACCGGCCGCTCGGCGTGCTCCTGGTGCGAGACGGCCGGCGAGCGGAAGGTCTGGAACTGCACCAGGTCCTTCGAGAACAAGAGATCGAGCGTCCAGTCCAGCGCCACGCGCAGCTTCTTCTCGAAGCGCGGCAGCTTGCTCAGGTAGATCGAGCGCCACAGCCACCAGGCGACGAAGCCCGAGAAGTTGACGCCGAGGATGCGGGCCACGCCGGTGCGGCGTCCGATCGCCGCGAGCTGGCCGAGCGTGGAGAAGCGGAACGGCGCGGGCGGCCGCCCGCGCGTCGCCCCCGCCAGGTTGCGTGCCAGGACCCGCCCCTGGCGCAGCGCGTGCTGCGCCGTCGGCGGGCAGAACCCCCCGCTCGTCGCGTCCGGCACCGCGGCGCAGTCCCCGAGCGCCCACACCCCGGGCCAGTCCGGGACGCGCAGGAACTCGTCCACGACCACGCGTCCCCGCTCGCGCCGGCAGGGGAGCGTGTCGAGCAGCGGGTTCGGCGCCGTGCCCGCGGTCCAGACGAAGGTCCGGGCCGGCAACTGCGTCCCGTCGTTCAGCTCGACCCGGCCCGCGGCCGCGTCCGCGACGCGGGTCCGCACCCGGATCTCGACGCCGCGCGCCGCCAGCTTGCGCTGCGCGTAGGCGCCGAGCCGCGGGCCCAGCTCGGGCAGGATCACCTCGCCCGAGTGCACCAGCACGAGCCGCAGGTGCTGCGGCCGCAGGTGGAGGTAGTGGCGCAGCGCCTCCCGCAGGAAGTCGTTGACCGCGGCGATCGTCTCGACCCCGGCGAACCCGCCCCCGGCGACGACCACCGACAGCAGATGCTCGCGCGACCCGGCCGAGCACTCGAAGTCGGCCTCCTCCAGCTGCTCGATCAGCCGGTTGCGCAGCGCGATCGCGTCGCCCAGCGACTTCATCGTCATCGCCACACGCTCGAGCCGCGGCATGCCGTAGAAGTTCGTGACCGAGCCCAGCGCCAGCACGAGCTGGTCGTAGGGCAGCTCGTGGTGGTGATGGTCCTCGCCGTGCGAGACCGTGACGCACCGCCGCTCGAGGTCGATCGCCTCGACGTCGCCCTCGAAGAACCGCACGCGGCGCAGCAGCTTGCGCAGCGGGTTGACGATGTGCGTCAAGTCCAGGTCGCTCGCCGCGACCTCGTGCAGCATCGGCGTGAAGAGCACGAAGTTCTCGCGGTTGACGAGCGTGACCTCGACGTTCCGCTCGCGCGCCAGGCCGCGCTCCAGCTCGAGCGCCGCGTACAGCCCGCCGAACCCCGCACCGAGGATCACGACGCGCAGCGGCTCGGCGCGGGCTCCGTCCATCAAGCTCGTCACGGTCGCCCTCGCTTCCCCGGCCGCGCCCGGCCCGTGCGGGCTCCGCGGCCGGCCGCCGGTCCGGACCGCGCCGGCGCTACCACGGGCGCGCTCCCGCGATCCCGAGGCGCATGCGGTAGAGCGCGCTCCGCGCCGTCATGTAGAGCGTCCGGCCGTCCGCGTCGCCCCAGGCGAAGTTCGCCGGAAGCTGCGGCGTGCGGATCGTGCCGAGGTGCCGCCCGTCCGCCGACAGGATCCACAGGCCGCCCGGCCCGGAGACGTACAGGTTGCCGGCGCGGTCGACCTTCAGGCCGTCGAGCGCCTCCTCTCCCGGCGCCGCGGTCATGTCGAAGAACACCTCGCCCGCGCCCAGCGTGCCGTCGGGGCGCACGGGATAGCGCATCACGACCTTGCGCTCGACGTCCCAGTTCCCGACGTACAGCACGCTCTCGTCGGGGGAGAAGGCCAGGCCGTTGGGTCCGGTCAGCTCCTGGGCCAGCAGGCGCACGCCGCCCGCGGCATCCCAGCGGTAGATCCCGCTCCACCCCAGCTCGCGCCGCGGATCGGCGTGGAACGCGGGCAGCCCGAACGGGGGATCGGAGAAGTAGAGCGATCCGTCGGAGCGATAGACCAGATCGTTCGGGCTGTTGAGCCGCGCGTCCGCGAAGCGCTCGGCGAGCGGCGTCAGCACGCCGTTGCGCTCGAGGCGCGCGATGCGCCGGTTGCCGTGCTCGCAGATCGTCAGCCGGCCCTCGCGGTCGAGCGCCAGGCCGTTCGAGCCCGGCTGCGTGTAGTCGCCGATGTCGGCGCCGGAGTAGCCGCTCTTGACGCGATGGACCGAGAGGTCGCCCTCCGCGGACCAGCGGTAGATCCGGTTGTCGTTGGGGTCGCTGAACAGCAGGTAGCCGTCGGGGTGCCAGACCGGGCCCTCGATGAAGCTGAACCCGTCGGCCAGAAGCTCCAGCTCCGGCTCGCGCGGGACGATCGCATCCAGCGCCGGATCGAGCCGCGTGACCTGAACCTCGACCCGCCGACCCGGCCGGAAGCGCTCCGCACGGTAGACGTCGAGCGTCGCCGAGCGGACCCAGATGAAGTTGCCCGGGGGCGCCGAGAGCGGGCCGTTCGCACCGAGGATCGCCAGCTGGAAGCGCTGGCCGGGGCGCGCGTCGCGCGTGAGGACGACGCGGTTTGGCGCGTTGAATCCCGCCACCACGCCGCCCCCGCGCTGCCCGAGCACCGGGGCCAGGCGGCCGTCGACCCAGACCTCGGCGTAGTCGTCGACGACGATCTCGAACACCACGGCGGTCCCGCGCGTGTCGAGCCCGCCGATCCGCTCGGGCAGCGTGATCGCGGTGCGGTACCAGTTGAAGCACAGCTTCCCCGTCGCGCGCCGCGTATCGAGCGTGGACGGATCGAGCACCTCCCAGCGGCTGTCGTCGAAGTCGGCGCCGCCGGCCCGCGGCAGCAGGTCGTGGGTCCGGTTGGGCGGCCCGCTCGGAGCGCGGTCGGGACCGGGAGAGCGGTGCTCGACCTCGGCCACGCGGGCCTCGCTGTAGCGCCACTCGCCGCGCACGAGCTTGATCCCCTCGGCGGTCGCCAGGTCGACGATCGCGTCGGGCCGCCGCGCTCCGGGATCGATCGCGAACGGCCCGGCGCCGGCGGGCGAGGCGGCGGCCCCCAGCAGCATGGCCACGACCGGCAGGACACGGACGACGCGGGTCATCGCGGCTCCCCGGTCCCGGTCGGGACCTTCACCACGTAATAGAGGAAGGGCGGGCCCACCTCGCGAAACCAGTGCGGCGTGCCGTGGGGCACGACGACGACGTCGCCCGGCGCCAGCCGCCGCGGCTCGCCGTCGCGGATCGACTCCCCGCGGATCTCCCGCGGGGCGGTCGCGCGTCCGGCGACGATCGAGCCACCGGTGACGAGCGTCGCCGTCCCCTCGAGGACGTGGATCAGGTCGCTGTCCAGCTCGTGGATCTCGGCCTCGCCGGGCGCGTCGCGCCGGCTGGCGTGGATCTTGAAAGTCCCGCTCTCGAGCAGCGGAGCGCCACGCTCGAAAGCGGCCCGCACGTCGTCTGCGTCGATGTGCGTCACCGGGCCTGCGGCCGTCGCCGTCGCGGACAGCACCAGCGCTCCGGTCACCATCGCCATCGCCTTGCCGATCATGGTCCCGTCCTCCAGCCCGGCGGTCTAGTTGAGCGCGCGCGCCGCGAGCTTGGCGATGTCCTCGTCCTGCTGCGCGCTCGACGCACCGCTGACGCCGATCGCGCCCACCACGTTGCCGTCGACGACGATCGGCACGCCGCCCTGGAGTGGGGTCATCACGCCGACCGCGGTCAGCGCCACGCGGCCATTGCGGATCGCGTCCTCGAAGGCCCGCGTGTCCTTGCGGAACACCGCCGCCGTGCGCGCCTTCTCCAGCGCGACCGCCGCCGCGGCGGGGAACGTCCCGTCGAGACGCTCGAGGTAGAGCAGATGGCCGCCGGTGTCGACGACCGCGATCGCGCCGCCGGCCGAGTTCCGCCGGGCCTCGCCGGCCGCCGCGGCGGCGACGACCTTGGCGCCGGCCAGGCTCAGCTCCTTGGCCGTGCCGATCGTCTCGGGCGCGGCGGCCCCCGCCGGGACGCTGCCGAGCGCGAGCCCCACCAACAACCCTGCCAGCTTGTGTCTCATCGTGCGACCTCCTCGGCGTCCCGGCCGGCCTCCCGCGGCGCGCGGCCCGACGCCACCGCATTCGATTCCGGGGGCCGCCGCCGATTTCTCCGATCCGCATCGCATCGACGATCGCGCCTCGGCCGCCGCCCCGCTGCGGGGCCTCGGCGGCGCCGCGGGTCCAGGCGGCCGGATCCCGGGCGGCCGCAACGGCGGATCGGCGCGGTGCGGCGCCCCGGCGCGCTGCTCGACGCCCCGCGACGGGTCGCAATCCGCGACCGCCCGCTCTTCCGGATGCCGCACGCGAGCGCGGGAGCGAAACCAGGATCGCCGGCCGGACATCGAACGCGTGACGGGCGCAGCATCTCGCACGCCGGAAGGAGGCGACGATGAGCGGCAGGACGAACCGATGGGCCCTGGTGCTGGGCGGCGGCGACGGAACGCGTTTGAGCGCGCTGACCCGCCGCGGCGGCGTGGCGGTGCCGAAGCAGTTCTGCCTGTTCAACGGCGGGCCGTCGTTGATGGAACTCGCGGTGCGGCGCGCGGCGCGGGTCGTCTCTCCCGGCCGCATCCTCGCCGTCGTCAACGCCCGCCACCGGCCGTGGTGGGAGAGCGATCTCGAGCCGCTGCCGGCGGCCAACGTCGTCGTGCAGCCCGAGAACCGCGGGACCGCCACCGGCCTGTTGCTGCCCCTCGCCGTCCTGCGCGCGCGCGACCCGCAGGCGAGGGTCGCGATCCTGCCCTCGGACCACTACGTCGGAGACGAGCGCGCGCTCGCAGCGGAGCTGCGCCACGCGTTCCGTGCGGTGAACGGCGAGCCCGACACCACCACGCTCCTCGGGATCGAGCCCGACGGGCCGGACACCGGCTACGGCTGGATCGTCGCCGGGACCCCCGCCGGGGGACCCTCGCCGGTCGAGGCCTTCGTCGAGAAGCCGGACGAGGCCACGGCCCGCATGCTGTTCGAGCGCGGAGCGGTGTGGAACAGCTTCCTGCTCGTGGCCCGCGTGGAGACGCTGTGGGGCCTCTACGAGCGGAAGCTGCCCGATCTCGTCGAGCGCCTCCGCTCGGTCCTGGACCCCACGGGCGAGCCGCTCCCGTCGCGGCTCGACGAGCTGTACGCGGAGCTGCCCGCGCGCGACTTCTCGCGCGAGATCCTGCAGGGCTCGGAGCGCAGTCTGCGCCTGGTGACCGTTCCCCGCTGCGGCTGGAACGACCTCGGGACGCCCGAGCGGCTCGCCGCGTGCATCGAGCGGCTGCCGCTGCGCCCGCCGCTCGTGGCCTCCCGACGGCTGCCCGCGGCGCGCGTCGACCTGGTGTGGGCCCTGGCCGGGATGTGACGGTCCGGGCGCTCGCGCGCCCAGGATCGGGCCCGGACCGGTCCCGCGCCGGATGCCGCGTCGGGCGCCGCTGTTCCCGGCCGCGGCGACGGCGCTATACTCGGCGCCCGCGTGGCAGGCCGAGATCCGCCTGCCGGGGAGGAGCCATATGCGCAAGCTTGCAGGAAGTCTGGTCGTGGCCGGCGTCGTGCTGCTCGCGGCACCGGCACCCGCCGAGGAAGGGCACGAGCATCCCGCGATGACGCCCGAGCAGCAGGCCGAGATGGAGGCGTACATGAAGGCCGGCACGCCGGGCGAGCCGCACCGCTGGCTGGCCACGACGGCCGGCAGCTACCACCTCGCGATCAAGAGCTGGCACGAGCCGGGCGGACCGGCGACGGAGGACGTCGGCACCGCGAAGCGCACGATGACGCTCGACGGGCGCGTGCTGGTGGAGGACGTCAGCAGCTCGATGATGGGCATGCCCTTCACCGGTCGCGGCATGACGGGATTCGACAACGTCAGCGGCAAGTACTGGTCGACGTGGATGGACAGCATGTCCACCGGGATCATGGTCAGCGAGGGCACGTGTGACGCCCAGCACGCCTGCAGCTACAGCGGCTCCTGGAACGACCCGATCAAGCAGGGCCCGGTGAAGGCGCGCATGACCAGCCGCTGGACGGGCCCGACGACCCAAGTCTTCGAGATGTACGGCCCGGACCGGAGCGGCAAGGAAACGAAGATGATGGAGATCGTCTACACCAAGCAGGACCGCGGGTAGCGCGCACCGGGTCCGGGAGCGCGTGGCCGGCACCGGGGGCGCGATGCCTCCCGCAGGAAGTCCCTCCCCCACGGGCCGCCTCCGCCTCCCGGGCCTCGCCGGCTGGCCGGCCTCGCTCCTGGCCGTGCTCGTGTGCACGGCCCTACTGGGATCGGTCCAGTTCTCGTTCGACGGCCTGTCCGACGGCGACAGCTACTTCCACACCCGGGCCGCGCGCGAGCTCGACCGCCACGGCATCCAGCGGCAGTTTCCGCAGACCGTCCACAGCACGTGGAGCGCCCGCTACAGCGACAAGGACTTCCTGTTCCACGTCCTGCTGATCCCGTTCCAGCGCCTCGCACGACCCGCTCCGGAACGGGCGCCGATCGACGAAGACCTGGTCACGCCCGGCAAGCAGGCGGTCGTGGCCCTGACGCTCGCCTTCTTCCTGGCGCTCGCCTGGGGGCTGCACGCGCTCGGCGTGAAGCTCCCCTGGTTCTGGGTCGTGCTGTTCTTCGTCACCGAGGTCAACGTCCTGCTGCGGCTGCTCCCCGCGCGGCCCGAGCTGCTCGGGAGCACGCTGCTCGTCCTCGAGATCGCGCTCTGTCTGCGGCGGCGCTGGCTCGGCCTGGCCGTCGTCGGCGCGCTGCACGCCTGGTCCCACTCGTCGTTCGTGCTGCTGCCGGTGCTGGCCGGCCTGGCGGCGGTGGCGAGCCTGCTGCGGGGCGAGCGTCCCACGCTCTCGACTTTCGCCGCGGCGGCGGGGGGGCCGCTCGTCGGGTCCGTGCTGCACCCCTACTTCCCGCACGACCTGAGCATGATCTGGGATCAGGTCGCGCACGTCGCGCTGGGCGCGTGGTGGGGCTCGGCGATCCCGCTCGATCTCTTCGGCCCGGAGCTGGACGCGGGGACGACCCGGCCGTTCCTCCGCGCCTTCCCCGCGCTCGCGCCCGCGGCGGCCGGGATCGTCGCCTTCCTCGCCGCCTCGCGGCGTCGGCTGTCCACCGAAGGGTTGGCCCTGGTGCTGATGGCCGGCCTGCTGCTCGTCGCGAGCTTCCTCTCCTCGCGCTTCTTCGCCGTGTTCTTCCCGGTCGTGATCCTGCTCGACGGGCGACTGTGGACCGAGCTTCTGCGAGCGGAGGCCGCGCGCGACGCGCCGGGGTGCGGGCGCACGCGGCTCCACGCCTCGCTGGCCCTCCTCGTCCTCTGCCTGGGCGCGGGGCTCGCGCGCGGGAACGTGTCGGTGCTGCGGCGCCACGTGCGATCGATGACGACGCTCGACAGCCAGCGGCCGGCCGTGCGATTCCTCGGCGAGCAGGCGCGTCCGGAGGAGATCGTCTACCACAACTTCTGGTGGGACTTCAACGCGCTGTACCACTATCGCCCTGAGGGGAGGTACGTCGTCGCGCTCGACCCGGTCTTCTTCCGGCGTCACGATCCGGCGCGCTTTGCAAAGAGCCTCGACGCCTACCGCGGAAGGAGCGAGGACCTCTACCGGACTCTCGCGAACGACTTCGGCGCGGGCTGGATCTACCTGGCCAAGGTGGCGAGGCACGAGCCGTTCTTCCGTCTGATCCGGGCGGATCCCCGGTTCCGGATCGCCTACGAGGACTCCCAGGCGGTGATCGTCCGGCTTCGGTGACGCCGGCCGATTCACGACGGCCGGACGGAGATCTGCGAAGGGCCGCGGAGAGCACCGCCGCGTCGGGGCCGGCGCGGCTCGCCGGCGGACGGGCGGCTCGCCCGGATGGACACCGCGCCCGGGTTGCGGAACACTGGAGCGGCGACCGGACCGGCGGGGACGACCGTGCTCGAGCTGACCGACGTGCGCAAGAGCTTCGAGAGCGAGTCCGGGGCCGTCGAGGTCCTGCGCGGGGTGACGCTCGCGGTCGGGGCGGGCGAGGCACTCGCCGTCACCGGCCCTTCGGGCTCCGGCAAGAGCACGCTGCTGCACCTGATCGGCGCGCTCGACCCGCCGAGCGGCGGCCGCGTCGAGATCGGCGGGCGCGATCCCTACGCGCTTCCCGAGCGTGAGGTCGCGCGCTTTCGCAACCGCACGATCGGCTTCGTGTTCCAGGAGCACCACCTCTTGCCGCAGTACTCCGTGCGCGAGAACGTCCTGCTGCCGACGCTCGCCTTTCCGGCGGACGGCGCCGCGGCCACCGCGCGCGCCGAGGACCTGCTGGAGCGCGTCGGTCTGTCCCACCGGCTGGACCACCGCCCGGCGCAGCTGTCGGGCGGCGAGCGGCAACGCGTGGCGGTGGCCCGCGCCCTGATCAACGCGCCCGCCCTGCTGCTGTGCGACGAGCCGACCGGCAGCCTCGACGGGAGCACGGCGCAGGCCGTGGGCTCGCTGCTGTTCGAGCTGCAGCGCGAGGCCCGGACGACCCTGATCGTCGTCACCCACAGCGACGAGCTGGCCGGCCGGTTCGCGCGCCGGCTGGAGCTGCGGGACGGGCGTTGCTTCGAACGCTAGCCCATTTCTGGCGCGTCCACCTCGCCGTCGCGCTGAGCGCCGCGGCCGCCACGGCGGTGCTGACGGGCGCGCTGCTCGTCGGCGACTCGGTCCGCGGCAGCCTGCGCCGGCTGGTGCTCGACCGCTTGGGCCGCATCGAGCAGGCGCTCGTCGCCGACCGCTTCTTCCGCGAGGCGCTGGCCGACGAGCTGGCGGCGTCGGGTCTGGCCGGCGCGGCTCCGGCGATCGTGCTGCGCGGGGCGGCGATCCAGCCGGACCGCGGGAGCCGCGCGGCCGGGGTGACGATCCTCGGGATCGACGAGCGCTTCGGCGCGCTGTACGCGCCGGCGGCGCCCCTGGCCCTCGAGCCGTCCCCCGATCGGCCGCTCCCCGGCGTCGTCGTCAATGCAGCGCTCGCCCGCCAGCTCGCCGTCCGGTCCGGCGATGCCGTCGTGCTGAGTCTCGCGCGCCCGAGCGACGTTCCCCGCGAGACGTTGATGGGCGAGACCGATCCCGAGGACCTGCTCGGGCGGCTGCGGCTGACGGTCGTCGAGGTGATCCCCGACCGCGGCATCGGTCGCTTCGGCCTGGTTCCGACGCAGCAGGTTCCGCTCAACGCGTACGTCGGGCTGCGGGAGGTCCAGCGCGCGCTCGGCCGGCGCGGTCGCGCGAATGCATTGTTCGTCCCCAGCGGCGGCGGCGCGGGCGGGACCGAGGGCCGGCCGCCCGCCGCGCGCGTGGAGTCGTCCGCGGCGCTGCGCTCGACGCTGACGCTCGACGATCTCGGCCTGACGGTCGAGGTGGGCGAGGGGTACGTCGCGCTCGGCAGCCGCGAGTTCGTGCTGCGGCCCGAGGTCGACCGCGCCCTCGACGAGATCGCCGCCGCGGTGAGGGCGTCGCTCGTCCGGACGCAGAGCTATCTCGCGAACTCGATGCGCCACGGGACGCGGCTCCTGCCGTACTCGCTCGTCGCCGCGCTCGACCCGCGCCCGGACCTGCCGTGGGCCAGGCTGACGCTCGTGGGTGGTGTCGCCGCGCCGACCCCGCAGCCGGGCGAGATCCTGCTCAACACCTGGGCGGCACGCGACCTCGCGGCCCGGCCGGGGGACACGCTCGCCGTGCGCTACTTCGCCGTCGGTCCGGACGAGGAGCTGACCGAGGAGGAGCGTGCGTTGCGGGTCGCGGGCGTCGTGGAGATGACGGGCCTCGGCGCCGACCGGAGTCTGACCCCGGACTACCCCGGAGTCCGGCGAGCGCGCGACATGGCTACGTGGGATCCGCCGTTTCCCGTCGACCTGAGCCGGATCCGGCCCGAGGACGAGGCGTACTGGGACGAGCACGGGGCCACACCGAAAGCGTTCGTTTCCGAGGCGACCGGGCGCGACCTGTGGAGCACGCGCTTCGGCAGCACGACGGCCGCGCGCTTCGGCCTGCCCCCCGGGGTCGATGCCGAGCGACTGCAGGCGAGGCTGCGCGACGAGCTGCTGCGTGCGCTCCCGCCCGAAGCGCTGGGGCTTCGCCTGCGCCCCGTGCGCGAGGAGGGGCTCGAAGCAGCGCAGGGCGCGACCGACTTCGCCGCGCTGTTCCTCTCGTTCAGCGGGTTCATCATCGTGTCCGCCGCGCTGCTGGTCGGGCTGCTGTTCCGGCTGGGCGTCGAGCGACGGGCGGGGGAGATCGGCCTGCTGCTGGCGCTCGGCCACCGGGTGGGTCGCGTGCGCCGCCGCCTGCTGGCCGAGGGCTTCGTGCTCGCGGCGGGCGGCGGTTGCGTCGGGCTCGCCGGCGGCGTGGGCTACGCCTGGTTGATGATGGCCGGCCTGCGCACGCTCTGGCGGCCGGCGGTCGGATCGGCGGAGCTGTACCTGCACGTCGCGCCGCCGAGCCTTCCGCTGGGCTGGGGCATCTCGGTCGTCGTCGTCCTCGCCTACGTCGCGCTCGCGGTGCGCAGGCTCGTGCGGATCCCGCCGCAGCGGCTCCTCGCCGGATCGTGGGCGGACGCCGGCCGCGCGCGCGGAGCACGCGGTGCGACGTGGCTGGCCGCGACCGCGCTCGCGACCGGACTAGCGCTGCTCGCCGTGGCCGTCGCGACCGGGGCCACGAGTTCGCCGCTGCTCGTCTTCGCGAGCGGCGCGCTGCTGCTGGTCTCCGGCCTGTCGCTCTTCGCCAGGTGGTGCCGCCGCCCCGCCTCCCGCCGCTCGTGGCGGGGCGCGGTCGCGCTCCCGGCGATGGCCGCGCGAAACTGCGCGTGGAGCCCGGGCCGTAGCCTGCTCAGCGTGGCGCTCGTGGCGTCGGCCTGCTTCGTGCTGGTGCTCGTCGCCGCGAGCACCGGCGAGGAGGGCGATCTCGAGCAAAAGGGCTCCGGCTCCGGCGGCTACGCGCTCGTCGCCGAATCGGACGTGCCGCTGCAGCAGGACCTGGGTCGCGAAGCCGACCGGCACGAGCTGGGCTTCCCCGCCGCCGCGGTCGAGACGCTGCGCGAGACGGCGGTGACGGCGTTCCGCGTGCTGCCCGGAGACGACGCGAGCTGTCTCAATCTCTACCGTCCCGAGCGGCCGCGGCTGCTCGGCGTCCCTCCGGGATTCATCGAGCGTGGGGCATTCACGTTCCGCGAGCACGCGGAGCTGGGTCCCGGCGAGGACGGGCCGTGGCGCCTGCTCCAGCGGCCGCTCGGACCCGGCGTGGTCCCGGCCGTGGCCGACTTCGGCTCGGCCACCTGGATCCTGCACCTCGGGCTCGGCGACGAGCTGACGATCGACGACGAGCGCGGCGAGCCGCTGCGCCTGCGGATCGTCGGCCTGCTCGAGCGCAGCCTGTTCCAGAGCGAGATCTTGATCTCCGAGGCGAGCTTTCTCGAGCACTTTCCCGGTCGCAGCGGAGACGCCTACTTCCTGATCGACGCCCCGCCCGGCCAGGCGGCGGCGGTCTCGGAGCTGCTCGAGCGCGAGCTGGCCGAGTTCGGCTTCGACGTCTCGACGACGCGCGACCGGCTCGCCGGCTACCGCACCGTGGAGAACACCTACATCGCGACGTTCCGCATGCTCGGCGCCCTGGGCCTGCTGCTCGGCACGGTCGGCCTGGGCGTGGTCCTGTTGCGCAACGTCGTCGAGCGCCGCGCCGAGCTGGCGACGCTCCGCGCGTTCGGCTTCCGGCGCGCGCGACTGGCTTGGCTCGTCGTCGCCGAGACCGCCTTGCTGCTCGTCTGCGGGGTGGCGATCGGCACGCTCGCGGCGCTCGTCGCCGTCGCGCCGACGCTGGCGGCGCGGGCGCTTCCCTGGCCTTCGCTGGCGCTGACCCTGGCCGCGGTCGGGGCGGTCGGCATGCTCGCGAGCGCGCTCGCCGTGCGCGGCGCGCTCCACGCGCCGCTCCTGCCCGCGCTGAAGGCCGAGCGGTGACTCTAGGTCGGGCCCGGCCCGGCTCCCACGCGCGCTCGCCGCTTCGCCATCCAGGTGATCCAGACGTAGCAGGGGATCCCGCACAGCAGCAGCAGGAACCCCTGGTAGACGATCTCGCGCCCGGAGCCGGCGATGGCCCACACGGCGAAGGCGAACGCGGCCAGCGCGGCCACGGCCGGGAGCACGGCACGCGGGCCGCGCTGCGAATCGCGCGCGAGCAGCATCAGCTCCGCCCCGGCCGACATCGCGTAGGGGAAGAGCGACATCAGGGTGGCCAAGAGCGTGAGCGTGGTGAACATCGTCACGAGGCTCGTGGTGAACCGCGCCACGACCATCAGCGTCATGAACGTCGCGGCGACGACGAGCGAGAAGACCGGGGTCCCGCGACGACCCAGCCGGGCGAAGCTCGCGGGGAACAACCCGTCCGCCGCGAGCGCCCGCGGCACCTGGCCGGCGAGCAGCGTCCAGCCATTGAGCGCGCCGAAGCAGGAGACGACCGCGCCGAGCCCGACCATCGAGCGTCCCCAGGAGCCCCACAGCGAGCCCGCCGCATCGGCGAACGGGGCGGGGGAGGCCACGAGCGCTTCGCGCGGGACGACCCCGATCACCGCGGTCGACGCCGCCAGGTACAGCGCCGCCGCGACGAGCGTGCCGGCGATCGTCGCCAGCGGGATCGTGCGCCGCGGCCGGATCACGTCGTCGGCGGGCACCGTCGCCGATTCGAGGCCGAGGAACGCCCACAGCGTGAGCGCGCCCGCGGCCGACAGCGCGGACCAGGCCGGCTCGCCGCTCGAGTTCCACGGCGTGAAATTCGCGCCGTCGAGCCGCGCGGCACCGAACGCCGCGACCGCCAGCAGCGGCGTGATCTTGAGCACCGTCGTGACGAGCTGGACGCCGCCCGCGGTCCGCACGCCGGCGACGTTGACCAGCGTGAAGCACCAGATCGCGGCGACGGAGACCGCGGCCCCGGCGGCCGGGCTCGCCGCCAGCTCGTCGATGAAGACGCCGAGGTAGCTCACGCCGGCGATCGCGATCGCGGCGTTTCCGGTCCACAGCGACAGCGCGTAGCCCCAGCCGACGAGAAAACCGGCGAACTCGCCGAATGCCTCCCGGGTGTAGGCGTAGGGCCCGCCCGCGCCGGGAACGCGGCGCGCCAGCCGGGCGAAGAGCAGCGCCAGCAGCACCGCCCCGCCCGCCGTCAGCGCCCAGGCGAGCAGGCTGATCGAGCCGAACGGGGCGAGCGAGGCGGGCAGCAGGAACACGCCCGAGCCGATCACGTTGCCGGTCACGAGCGCCGTGCACATCCACGGGCCGAGCTTGCGGTGAGGGTGCTGGGGCGTCACGACTGCGTCTGCAAGTTGACCTCACGGGCCTGCTGCCACGGCCGCCCAGGATACACGGCAGCATTTCCCACGAGCGGTCGCCGGGCGATCCCGGCTCGAGCGGACGGGAGGAGCGCGCGGCGGCGGCTATTCGCGGCTCTCGCGGCAGGTCCGGGCGTCGGCCCGCCCCTCGCGGCACCGCCGGCTGCGGGAGCGGTCGCTTGCCCCGGGGCTCAGGCGAGGACTTCGCTGTCCGGCGGGATCGGGATCTCCATGCAGAACGCCGCGCCCCCCTGCGTGCGATCGTAGGCGTCGATCATGCCGGCGTGCGCCTCGGCGACGCGCTGCGCCACGACGAGGCCCAGGCCGGCCGAGTCGCTCCGGCCGCGCCGCTTGGCCAGCTCGGTCAAGCGGATGTCGCTCCCGAGCTTCCGCAGGTACTCGAGGAACCCGCGCTCCCGCGGCAACCCCGCGCCATCGTCCCGGACCTCGAAGCGCACGCACGAGTTGGCCTGCAGCGCCACGACCTCGACGGTCGAGCGCGCGTGCTGGATCGCGTTCCGCAGCAGGTTCTCGATCGCTCGGGTCAGCCGCCGCCCGTCCGCGTGAAGCACCGGCAGGTGGGTCGTCAGCGACACCTCGACCTTGATCCCTTTTTGCGCCGCGAGGGGCTCGAGCCCCCTCACGGCCTGCCGCACCAGCTCCCCGGGCGGGACCGGCTCGAGGTACAGGCTGTCGCCCGCGTCGAGCCGGGCGATCTCCAGCAGGTCGTCTGCCAGGGTGTGCACGCGGTCGGCGTCCATCTTGGCCACGTCGATCAGCTCGCGCAGGTCCTTGCGCAGCGCCGCCGAGTCGGGCCGGTCGAGCATCGTGCCCGCCCGGTCGAGGCACGCGAGCTGCGCCGCGAGCGGCGTCCGCAGATCGTGGGAGACCCTGGCGATGAACTCCCGGCGGCGAATGTCCTGGAGCGCGAAGTCCTTGAGCCGCTCCGCAACGCGGTTGCGCAGGACGTTCATCGAGCGGGCCGCGATCGAGATCTCGTCCTGGCCCGACTCGTCGAACGGGCCCGGCAGGTCGTCCTCGCTCTGGGGCTCGGCGGCCGCACGCGCCAGGTCGGCCAGGCGGCCGGTGAGCCAGCGCGAGACGAGCACCGCGACCACGGCCGCGAGCGCGACGCTGAGCGCTCCGGACAACAGCACCGCGACCCATCGCTCCGGTACGTTCAGCCGATGCAGCACCAGGTCGCCCAGCAAGTCGAAGGCGACCAGCGTCGCCGCGAACAGCGCGACGAACCGGATGCCGAGCCTCTCGTGCCAGCGTGGAAGCGGGGGCGTGGCGCCCCGGCGCGGGGCCTGCTTCATCAGACTTCGCTCATCCGGTAACCGACGCCCCACACCGTCGCAAGGTACTTCGGATCGCTCGGGTCGTCCTCGACCTTCGTCCGCAGACGGCGGATGTGGAGGTCCACCGTGCGGGTGTCGCCTTCGTAGGACGGCCCCCAGACCCGGTCGAGAATCTGGTCCCGGGTCCACGTCCGGCCGGGGAAGCGCATGAAGAACAGCAGCAGGTCGAACTCCCGCCGCGTCAGGTCGAGCGTCCGGTCGCCGCGGCGGGCCGTCCGGGAGTCCGGATCCACGGAGAGGTCGCGCCACTTGGCGGGTCCGGGACCGACCGATCGGCCGGCGCGCCGGAGCACGGCACGGACCCGCGCGACGAGCTCGGGGGCGTGGAACGGCTTGACCACGTAGTCGTCGGCGCCGACGTCGAGGCCGCGGACGCGCTTTTCCGGGGCGTCGCGCGCGGTCAGGATGATCACCGGGACGCTGCGGCCGCGGGCGCGCAACTCCCGGCAGAGGTCCAGCCCGTCGCCGTCGGGAAGCCCGAGGTCCAGCAGCACGAGGTCGTAGTCCCGTTCGAGCGCCCGCCGGGCGTGCGCGGCGAGCACGCTGACCTCGACGTCGAAGCCGCAGGCCCGCAGCGCGTCGAGCAGCTCCTTGCGGATCCGCTCGTCATCCTCGATCAGCAGGATCCTCGTGGTGATGTGCCGCACGTTCGTCGCCCGCAGATCACTTGGATACTACCGGCACGGCGGAGCCCCAACAATGGCGGGCCCCGCCGGCCGCGAAGTTCCGTCCCGACACAATCCGGAAACATCCACGAACAGAGCCCATTCCTATAGTGCTTCACGGGAGTCGACTGGAACGACGGGGGCGGTCGGCCAAACGCCCGGTGACCGTGGTGCAAGGAGGCATGCGGATGGGAATCGAGAACGGACTCGAGAATCGCAACGGCCGCCATTTGCTCACGACCTCCGACGTCGCTCGCTACTGCGCGGTGAGCAACGACGGAGTGCTGAAGTGGATCAAGTCCGGGAAGCTCAAGGCCTTCGCCACGCCCGGCGGACACTACCGCATCCGCTCGCGGGAGTTCCGCGCCTTCCTCGAGGCGCACGAGATCCCCGTCGACGGCGCGGCGCTCGCCGACGTTGACGGTCGCCGCACCGCGGTGGTCGCCGGCGGCGAGCCGGACGGGCGCGAAGGCATCTCGTGGATGCTCCACGAGATCGAGCCCCGGCTGCGCGTCGAGCTGGTCTGCGACAGCTTCCAGGCCGGGATCAAGATCGCGAGCCTCGAACCGGTGCTCGTGGTGCTGGACGTGATGAACCCGGCCGTCGACGGGCTGCCGCTGTGCCGCTCGATCCGCGGCAACCCGGAGACGCGCAACGTGCGAGTCCTGGCGATCGCCGCGGTTCGCGCGCCGGCGGAAGTCGAGGCGCTGTGCGAGGCGGGCGCCGATGTCTGCCTGGTCAAGCCCGTCCTGCCCCAGCAGCTGCGCCACAAGATGGAGCGCATGCTCCGCGACGACCACGACTCCTGAGGGCCTGCCGGGCCGGCCGCCTGCCCGCCGACCCGAACGCGAGCGACGAGGACGGCCGCCGGATCTGGCGCGCCGAGGGCGACGCAGATCGGTCGCTCGAACGCCGTGCGCTCGGTCCGTCCGGTCTACTCGAGATGCGCGCGCAGAAAGGGAACGGCGCGTCCCCACGCCGCGCGTGCCGCCTCCTCGGCGAACGACTCGTCGCGGTTGTGCGCGAAGAACCCGTGCCCGGTCTCGTAGCGGAAGATCTCGACCGGCACGCCGCGGGCGGCGAGGTGGCGCTCGAGTTCCGCGACGTGCTCGAGCGGGATCCCGTGATCGGCCAGCCCGTAGTGCCCCTGCACCGGCACGCTCACGTCGGGGACCACGTCGATCAGCATCCTGCGGTTGGAAAGCTCGAGACGCACGGGGGCATAGAACACGACGACCGCCGCGACGGCGGGATTCGCGGCGGCGAACACCAGGGCGTCGCGGCCCCCGCCGCAGAAGCCGATGACGCCGACGCCTCCTCGGCGCGTGGTGGTCTGGGCTTCGAGAAAGCGCCAGCCGGCCGCCAGGTCGTCGGCGACGCGCGCGTCGGTGCTGTGCCGGGCGATCGCCTGCTGGGTGACCTCCCACGGCACCGATTCGGTTTCGGCGTAGGTCTCGACCTGCGGAAAGTAGGGGAAGGCGTCCACCGCCAGCGCGGCGAAACCCTCCGCGGCGAGCATCGCGACCGTGGAGGCGATGTAGGGCTCGAGCAGCCAGCTTCCCGGCACCACGATCGCCGCCGGGTGCGGCCCCGGGCCGGCCGGTCGCGCGAGCAGGCCGCGCACGGTTCCCTCGGGCGCGGAGAACGTGACCCGTTCGCGCACGATGCCCGGCGCCTCGAGCGCGGCGGCCCACATCTTCGCCGGCGTCGCCGGGGCGGAGGAGACCGCGGTCTCCACCTGCAAGGCGGGTCCGACCTCGCGTGCGCACCCTGCGCTCGCGACGCTTGCCAGCACGGCGAGGACCAAGCCCGATGTTCCGAAGACCACGTGGGCCCCCGATGAGGCCGCCTGGCCCCACGCGCTGAGGGCCATCAGCCCGATCAGACTCCGAACGCCTCGGGGTCCCACACCACGCCCAGCTCGCCCGGCGGACCCATGTAGCCGAGCAGCGCCGACGAGGCCACGACCGCCGGACTCGCCAGGTAACCCTCGCCGCCGAGGCCCATCCGGTTGCGCCAGTTGCGGTTGAACGAGGTGATCGCGCGCTGGCCGGCGCTCAGCGCGTCCGGCCCCTGGCCGAAGCACGGGCCGCACCACGATTCGCGGATCTCGGCACCGGCCTCGCGCAGCACGGCGCCGACCGACGACCCGCCCAGGCGCGGCTCGGGCCGCTCGATCAGCCGGCGCACGCCGCCGGAGCCGGGGAAGACGATGAACGGGCGCGCCGCCCGCTCGGCACCCGCCGCGCGGGCCGCGCGCACCACCAGCGCCGCCTGCAGCAGGTCGTCGTAGCTGCCGTTGGTGCAGGAGCCGATGAACGCCTTGTCGAAGCCGATCCGCTCGCGCGCGATCTCGTCGGCGGGGAAGGCGTTGCCGGGGCTGTACGGCTTGGCGATCATCGGGACCACGGCGTCGAGGTCGAGCGTCTCGTCGATCTCGTAGCGCGCGTCCGCGCCGGGGGCGAGCGGCGGGTAGGGCAGATCCGCGATCCCCTTGGCGCGGAACCAGTCCGTGGTGATCGCGTCCGGCGCGAAGATCCCGTTCTGGGCCTCGGCCTCGGCCATCATGTTGCAGATCGTGTTGCGGTAGGCGATCGGCAGCCGGCGCTCGCGATCGATGAACTCGACCGACATCCCGCGCGCCTGCTCGGCCCCCCAGCGACCGAGCAGCTCGAGCACGATGTCCTTGCCGCCGACCCACGGCTGCAGCCGGCCGGCGAGCACCACGCGCCGCGCCGCGGCGAGCGTGAAGTAGACGTAGCCCGTGGCCCAGCCGAAGCCGAGCGTGGTCGAGCCGACGCCGATGCCGACCGCCCCGTAGGCGCCGTAGGCGCGGCTGTGCGAGTCGGCGCCGGGGATGAACTGCCCGGGAAGGACCAGCCCCTGCTCGGGGAAGTAGAAGTGGAAGATGCCGTCCCCCGGCGTCGCGTAGTAGGGCCGCACGATCCCGTGCCGGCGCGCGAACTCGCGGCCGATCCCGGTCTGCAGCTCGTCCGCTTCCTTGCCGGTGAAGACGAAGTGGTCGTTCGCCACCGCGGCCTGGCGGGGGTCGATCGTCGCCCCGCCCGTGATGCTGTTGAAGGTGTGGATCGCGAACGGGGCGGTGCCGTCCGACGCCGGGAGCAGGTCGGCCCAGACCCGGAGCGTGGCGCCGGGCCGCACCGCCGCGTCGCGGTCGACCCGGTGCGCCCACACGATCTGCTCGGTCGTGGTCAGCCGGCGAGCCGTCGCCGGGTCCGGCCAGGCGATCTCCGGCCGCCGCGCGACCGAGTCGGCGAACTCGCGCCTGCCGACGGCGACGATCCCGCCCGAGCGGCGAATCTCCTCTTCCTTGGGGGTCAGCGGCTCCGGCTCGTAGCTCTCGCCCCGCGTCTCGTTCGTCAGGCGCCGCGAGGCGGGGTCGAACACGAACACGTCTCCGTCGCGGGCCGCCTCGACCGCCTCCGGGGCCTCGAGCACGTGCAGCCCCAGGTTCAGCGCGTTGCGGCGGAAGATGTCGCCCATGCTCCGGCCGCAGACGACCACGAGCTCCGAGCCGGCCTCCTCGCCGACGGCCTTGAGACCCGCCGGGCTCATCTCGCGCGAGGAGCCGATGGCGAAGCGGTCGCCGGCGACGACGAACGTCTCGCCGCGCCGCACGCGCTGGCGGAAGTCGGGCATCAGATGGCGAAACGTCCCCTCCTTCCAGCGTCGGTCCAGCTCCTCGAGGCTCTCCGAGACGCAGTCGGTCGCCGGCGTGATCTGGTCGGTGTCGATCGCGTCGAGCTTCTTGCCCGGCCGCGCGGGATCCCAGAAGATGAGCGCGCGGCCGCGGATCGGCGCCGCGCCGAGGCTCGCCCGACCCTCGCTTCCGGCCGGTCGCAGCGCCTCGATCGCCACTCCCGGCTTGAGCCGTGCCGGTTCGATCCGGTGCATGCGTTTCACTCCGCGGGGCCGGGCCGCTTCGACCCGGCGCCGGAGCGAAGGACGTCGCGGTCGTCGGGCCGGCGCGTCACCGCGCGAGGTCCACCCGCGCGAGCCCGGCGCCATGGTCGCACACCGCCGCGGCCGGGATCAACGCCGGTCCGTTCGGGGAGGGAGCGCAGGCGGGCGCCGCCCGCGCCGACCAGCGCCTCGCAGACGTGCACGAGCCGGGTTCAACGCGGATCCGGGTGCCGACCAGCGCCTCGCAGACGCACGAGCCGGGTTCAACGCGGATCCGGGTCTCCCGCACGGCGCAGGTGGTCGCGGGCGGAGCCGAGCCCGGGGTCGAGCCGCAGCGCCTCGCGGAACTGCTGCACCGCGCGCTCGCGCTCGCCGCGCTCGAGCAGCGCCTCCCCGTACCGCTCGTGGGCTGCGGCGACGTGGCGCAGCACCGCGGCATTCCCCGGGCCGAGCGCGGCGGCGCGATCGTACTGCGCGAGCGCCTCCGCGGTCCGCCCCTCGCGCTCGAGCACCAGCCCCAGGTTCATCCGGGCCGCGACGAGATCGGGATCCAGCCGCAGCGCCTCGTGGAAATGGTCCGTCGCCTCTCCGGTCCTCCCGCGTTGCAGCAGGGCGTTGCCGAGATTGTTGTGGGCGTCGGCGAACCCGGGATCTGCGGCCAGTGCCGCCCGGAACTGCTCCAGCGCCGCGTCGAGCTGGCCCGCGCGTCCGTACTCGGCTCCCAGGTTGTTGTGCGCGACGGCGTTGCCCGAGGTCACGGCGACCGCGCGCCGGAACAGCGACAGGCTGTCGCGCCAGTGGAGGCTCTGGGCTCGCGCGGCGGTCGCGAGCGCCAGGATCACGGCGAGCGCGGCCGCCCCGAGCGCACGCTTGCGCCAGGCGCGAGCCCGGGGCGGCGCGGTCAAGAGCCAGGCCAGCGCCACGAACGGACCCACGAGGGGGACGTAGGTGTAACGATCCGCCATGCGCTGCCCGCCGAGCTGGACGATGCCGATCACCGGCAGCAGCGTTCCGACGTACCACAGCCAGCCGACGGCCAGAGAGGGACGGCGCCGGACCTGCGCGAGGGCGACCGCGGTGATGCCGCCGAGCAGGGCGAGCGCGCCGGCGACCTGCCACGCGGGAATCGCCGCCGGGTACGGATAGTAGACACACAGGCCGGTCGGCCACAGCGTCTTCGTCAGGTACAGCACGTACGCCACGGCGCCATTCGCCAGGCGGCCGGCGAGCGGGAACTCCTCGAAGTCGCGCATCGCGCCTCCGCCCCGCTGCGCCGCGTACGCGACGGCACCGGCGGCGATTGCAAGCGCGAAGAACGGCAGCTTCTCGGGCACGAGCCGCAGCGCGGCCCGGGCCGACCGGCGCCAGCCGTCCCATTCGAACCGCCGCAGCGGCCACAGGTCGAGCAGCACGAGCAGGAAAGGCAGCGTGACCAGCATCTGCTTGGCGAGCAGACTGAGTGCGAAGGCGGCGAGGGAGACCGCATAGCGGACTCGGGACGGGCGCCGCACGTTGCCGAAGTACGCGACGAGCGCGATCAGGCCGAACAAGGTGCTCAGCACGTCCTTGCGCGACGAGACCCAGACGACGGGCTCCACGTGCAGCGGGTGCACCGCGAACAGGGCGGCGGCGAACAGGGCCGGACCCACGGCTCCGGTCGTGCGCCGCAAGAACTCGAATAGCAGCAGGCTGTTCGCCAGGTGGAGCCAGATCGCCGTCGCGTGGAAGCCGCGAGGCTCGACTCCGTGCAGCGCGACGTCGAGCATCAGCGAGAGCCAGGTGAGGGGGTGCCAGTTCGCGGAGTGGCGCGTCGTGAACGCCCAGACGACGCTCTCGGCCGTCGGGCCGGCGACGACCGGTGCGTTGTCGTAGACGTAGGTCGGATCGTCGTAGGTCACGAAGTCGAAGCCGCGCGCCGGCCAGAAGACGGCGAGCGTGAGCAGGGTCAGCGCCGCGTAGGCGACGAGGACCGCGCCCGCCGGCAGCGGGGCGGACGGGGGACCGGGGTGGGGAGCGGTCCGGGCGTTGCTGCGTCGAGTCACGACGGGTCGGGAACGCTTCGTCAGGCGCGGCCGATCGGAACGCTCAGGCGCGACGACGGGACCGTGCGGCCCGCTCCGTCCCGCGGCCCGTCGCCCGGATTGTAGGCGATCCCGCGCCGGGCCGCGGCGCCGCGCAGCGATATATAGTTGCGCCGTGCGGCAACCCACGGCGCATGCCGGGACCGGTCGCGCCACGCCGGTCTGGGCCTGGTGCGCGCTGGCCGCGGTCGTGATCGGCTCCGCCGCGATCCGCGCCCGGCTGCTCGACGCACCGCTCGAGCGCGACGAGGGCGAGTACGCCTACATCGGGCAGCTCTTGCGCGACGGCATCCCGCCCTACGCCGAGGCGTACAACATGAAGCTGCCGGGGATCTATGCGGCCTACGCCGTCGTGCTCAGCCTGTTCGGGGAGACGATCCGCGGGGTGCACCTCGGGCTGCTCGCCGTCAACGCGATCACCGCGATCCTGGTCTTCCTGCTCGCCCGGGAATGGCTCGAAGGCTTGGGGGCGGTGGCGGCCGCCGCGGGGTTCGCCCTGCTCTCGCTGGGCCAGGCGGTCCAGGGCGTCTTCGCCCATGCCGAGCACTACGTGATCGGCTTCGCCGTCGCCGGCCTGTGGCTCGTCGTGCGCGAATCGACACGGCCCGGCGCGTGGCGCCTGATCGGGGGAGGCCTGCTGCTCGGGGTCGGGGTCCTGATGAAGCAGCACGGCCTCGCGCTCGCCGGCTGCGGCGCGCTCTTCGCCGGGCTCGCTCCGGGCCGGCGCCCGCTCGAGCGGCTGGTCCGTGCGGCGGCCGTCGCGCTGGCCGCGGCCGTGCCCTACGTCGCGATGTGCCTGCTGATCGCCGCCGCCGGGACATTCGACCGGTTCTGGTTCTGGACGGTCGAGTACGCGTCGGCCTACACCGGGCAGCTCACGCTGTCCCAGGGGCTGTCGGCGCTCTCCAAGAACTCGCAGCGGATCCTCGCGGCCTCGCCCCTGGTCTGGGCCTGCGCCGGCGCCGGGCTCGTCGTGGTCGTCGCCTCCCGGCGCCTCCGGCCGCACGCGCCGCGCCTGCTGGTGCTCGCCGCGACGTCCTTCGCCGCGACCTGCCCGAGCCTGTTCTTCCGGCCGCACTACTTCGTGCTGCTGCTCCCGGCCGCGGGGCTGCTGTTCGGCTGCGCGATCGAGGTCGCGGCCGCGATCGGCGGCAGGCGGAGCCGCGTGGCGGGCCTGCTGCTGGGCGGGGCGCTGGGCGTCACCGCGCTGGGCGACGCGCTGTCGCGCCAGGCCGACTTCCTGTTCCGCCTCACGCCGCTCGAGGTCACGCGCCACACGTACGGCTCGAACCCGTTCCCCGAGGCGATCGAGATCGCGCGCTACCTGCGCGAGCGGACCGCGCCGGGCGAGCGCATCGCGATCCTGGGCTCCGAGCCGCAGATCTTCTTCTACGCCGACCGCAAGTCGGCCAGCGGCTACATCTACACCTACGCGCTGATGGAGCGTCACCGCTTCGCGCTCGAGATGCAGCAGGAGATGATCGCGCAGATCGAGGCCGCCGCGCCGCGCTACATCGTGGTGGTCGAAGTGCCGACGTCCTGGCTGCGCGAGGCGGACTCGGCGACGCTGCTGTTCGAGTGGTTCGCGAGCTACCGCGCACGGTACCGGCCGGTGGGCCTGGTGCAGATCTTCTCCGACGGCACGAGCTACCAGTGGGGCGACCAGGTGCAGTGGCCGCCCCGTTCCACGCGGTTCCTCGTGATCTTCGAGCGCAACGCGTGAGATGCGGGAGAGCCGCCGCGTGTACCGCGACCAGAGGGTGCTGATCGTGATGCCGGCCTACAACGCCGGCCAGACGCTGCGCCGCACCTACGAGGAGGTGATGGCGCAGGACTACGTCGACGGCGTGATCCTGGTCGACGACGCGAGCGCGGACGAGACGGTGGAGATCGCACGGACGCTGCCCAAGATCCAGCTCCACCGCCACGAGCGCAACCTCGGCTACGGCGCGAACCAGAAGACCTCCTACCGCCTGGCGCTCGACGCCGGCGCGGACATCGTGATCATGGTGCACCCGGACTACCAGTACACGCCGCTGTTGATCCCGGCGATGGTCTCGCTCATCGGGAACGGCCTGTACCACTGCGTCATCGGCTCGCGGGTCCTCGGGGGTCAGGCGCGGCGCGGCGGGATGCCGCTGTGGCGCTACGCCGCGAACCGCGGCCTGACGCTCGTGGCGAACCTGCTGATGGGCGCCAAGCTGTCCGAGTACCACACGGGCTATCGGGCCTACTCCCGCACGCTGCTCGAGCGGCTCCCGCTCGACGCGAACTCGGACGATTTCGTCTTCGACAACCAGGTGCTGGCGCAGATCCTGTGGCTGGGCTACGTCGTCGCCGAGGTCAGCTGCCCGACGCGCTACGCGCCGGACGCCTCGTCGATCAACTTCCCGCGGAGCGTGCGCTACGGGATGGGCTGCGTGCTGACCGCGCTGCAGTACCGCCTGGCCCGCGCCGGGCTGATCCGGCTGCGGCGCTTTCCCGGGTGAATGACCCACGCCGGGTTGCGAGACCCCGCAGAATGAGACCGAAGGCCCGACCCGCGCAGGTTCTTTGCTCGCCGGCCCGGGGCGTCGGCGCAGCGGCGAGGGTCGCGCCGGCCGACCGCTCGACCGCGCGTCGCCGCTCGAGCGCGGTGCTGGGAGGTTCGAGGGAGGTTCGAGATGGAGACGTGGCGCACCGATCCGCTGTGGCTCGACGTCGCCGTGTTCCTGTTCCTCGTGCTCGTCGGGCACGTGCTGCTCGGGCACTTCGAGGAGCACAAGCCGAAATGGCGTCGCGTGCTCAAGGTCACGCTCGCCCTGGCGCTGTTCGTCACGATCGGCTTCGCCGCCGGCCGTCCGTGGGCCTGGGTCTCGATCGCGCTCCCGGCCGTGGTCGGCGTGCTGATCGTGCACGGCTGGTGGCTGCCGAAGCACGGGATCGACGGCTGGACCGGCGAGCCGCGCCAGAAATACCTGGAGCTGGTGGGCGCGCGCAAGCGGCGCCCGCAACGCGGCCACGCCGAGCGGCCGCCGGGCGAGGGGCCGGCGTGAGGGAAGCTTCGGCGGCCGGTCGTGACCCGTCGGGCGCGACGGAGCCGGTGCTACGATGCGGCTCCGTTCCACGCAGGAGGCGAAGAAGATGATCCACCCGAGGCTCGTCGCTCCCTGGCCGGCCGCGCTGCTGCTGTGCGCGTGCGCGCCCCCGTCCCCGCCTGGCGACCCGGCTCCGGCGGCAGCGCACGACGCGGGGAGCGCGGCGACCGACCTGCTCGCCAAGTACACGACCTTCCGGCTGACCGCCGACCTGTCGCGGCTCGACGACGCCCAGCGGCGGATGATCGGCCTGTTGATCGAGGCCGCGCGGGAGATGGACGACGCCTTCTGGCAGCAGGCCTACGGGGACCGCGACGCGCTGCTGTCGTCGATCGCCGATCCCGCCGCCCGGCGCTTCGCCGAGATCAACTACGGTCCGTGGGACCGGCTCGGCGCAGACGCGCCGTTCCTCCCCGGCGTCGGGCCGAAGCCACCGGGGGCGAACCTCTACCCCGCGGACGTGACCAAGCAGGAGCTGGAAGCGGCCACGCGCGGCAACCCGGACCACCCGCTGCTCGACCCGTACACCGTCGTGCGGCGCGGCTCCGACGGCGGACTCGTCGCCGTGCCGTATCGCGACGCGTTTCGCGCGCAGGTCGGTCGCGCCGCGGCCAAGCTGCGCGAGGCGGCGGGGCTGAGCGCCGACGCAGCCCTGCGCCGCTATCTCGAGCTGCGTGCCGCCGCGCTCGAGAGCGACGACTACCGGGCGAGCGACCTGGCGTGGCTGGAGATGAAGCACAACCTGATCGACGTCGTGATCGGCCCGATCGAGAACTACGAGGACAAGATCTACAACGCCAAGACCGCGTACGAGGCGTACGTGCTGCTCAAGGACGTCGCCTGGAGCGAGCGGCTGGCGCGCTACGCGGCGCTCTTGCCCGAGCTGCAGCGCGGACTGCCCGTGCCCGAGGCGTACCGGCGCGAGACGCCGGGGAGCGACTCCGAGCTGAACGCCTACGACGTGCTGTACTACGCCGGCGATTGCAACGCCGGGTCGAAGACGATCGCGATCAACCTGCCGAACGACGAGCGGATCCAGCTCGAGCAGGGGACGCGGCGGCTGCAGCTCAAGAACGCGATGCGCGCCAAGTACGACGCGATCCTGCTGCCGATCGCCGAGCGGCTGATCGCCGCGGACCAGCGGCCGCTGATCTCGTTCGAGGCCTTCTTCGGCAACACGATGTTCCACGAGGTGGCCCACGGCCTGGGCATCAAGAACACGCTGGACGGTGCGCGCAGCGTGCGTCAGGCGCTGCAGGAGCAGTTCTCGGTGCTGGAGGAGGGGAAGGCCGACGTGCTCGGGCTGTACATGGTGACGCAGCTCGCATCGCGCGGCGAGCTCGACACCGGCCTCGACAGCCACTACGTCACGTTCCTGGCCGGCATCTTCCGCTCGATCCGCTTCGGCGCGACCAGCGCCCACGGCAAGGCCAACATGATCCGCTTCAACTTCTTCGAGGAGCGAGGGGCATTCTCGCGCGACGAGGCGACGGGGACCTACCGGGTGGATCTCGAGCGGATGCGCGAGGCGGTCAACGCGCTGTCGGAGCGGATCCTGCGACTGCAGGGCGACGGGGACCACGCCGCGGCCGCGGCGTTCGTCGACGGGACGGGCCGGGTCGGCCCCCGGCTGCAGGCCGACCTCGACCGGTTGGCCGCGGCGCGCATCCCGGTCGACATCGTGTTCGAGCAGGGGCCGCGGGTCCTCGGGCTGTGATCGTCCGGCCGGCGATCGGCCGCGATTCCGAGCGCCGGGGGCCGCGGACGGCGCGAGCAGCGGCGGTCGCGCCGCCTCGCCGCCGGCCGCAGCCGGCCCGGGCGGGTCACGTGCGGCCGTCGAGGTAGAGCGAGCGCGCCGTCAGCTCGCGGTGGTCCAGACCGGCGGCACGGTCGAGCAGCCGGAGCCGCTCGGGCAGCAGGGCGCTCGAGCGCCAGCGATCGGAGCGGCCGCGGTGGCGCTCGAAGGTCGCCTCCCAGTCCGGCCACCACGGCGCGACCTCCGCCGCGATCGGCTCGATGACGAGGACGCGCGAGCCCGCCGCCGCCGCCGCCAGCAGCCGCGGCAGCAAGGCTGCGCGCGCCGGCGGGTCGAGCTCGTTCGCGGTGTAGGCGAGCAGCACCGCGCCACCACGCCGCGGCATGCGCTCCCGCTCGACGCGACCCTGGCGCGCGCGGCCGGCGAGTCCGAGCCGGGACCAGGACCACTCGGCCTCCGCCACCGCCCAGGGCTGGCAGTCGACGCCGCGCAGCACCGGCCGCCGCCCGGCGGCGACCGCCCAGGCGGCGCCGGCGGCCCCGGTCCCGCAGCCGAGGTCGAGGATCCGCACGGGGGGAGGGTCGGCCGCGCCGAGAGCGAGCACGATCTCGCGGGTGGCGGCGTAATGCAGGGGCCCGTAGAACAGCGCGAACGCGGCCCGCTTGCCGGCTCCGTCGAAGACCCGCGCCCCCGCGGCCTGCGCCCTGCGCTGGACGTACCAGGTCGACAGCGCCTGCACGCCGCGCCGCACCTCGGCGAAGCGCAGCGCCCCGAGGTGGCGCTCCTCCAGCGCGGCGAACCAGTCCACGAGCGTCGGATCGGCGGCGCTCACGCGGGCATCGTAGCCCGCCGCGCCCGCTGCCGTCCGTCCGGCCGAGCCCGGCCGTCAGCTCGCCTTGGCCCGATAGAACTTGAGCACCGGCCGGCGTTCGTCGGCCAGCTCGTACCCGAGCGTGCGCGCCTTGCGCACGGCGCTCGAGCACGACGGCGACCAGGCGACCCCCTGGCCGGTCGACACGTCCTCCACCTCGAACCAGACCTGCTTCTCCGCGCCGCGGTAGCAGTACACCTTGTACAGAACGGCAGTCATGCGCGCTCCCCCCCAGGGATCCCGCTCTTCCGGTACCCCGATCGCAGGATCGGGTCAAGCGGAATCGCCGCGCGTTGCGCACGCGGTGCGGCGCGATCGCGCGGCTTGCCGCTACAATCGAGAACTCTTGAAATCGCCCCGCCGCGAAGGAGTCTCGAGCGATGCGGACCGTACGCGCCGATTCCCCGGAATACCGTCGAACTCGACCTCCGGCACGACGCCGCGGTCGCGACGGGTCATCGTCCCGCGCGCGGCGAGCGCTGGGGTGCGGAGCGGTCTTCGCATCGCTCCTCGCAGGGCCGGCGGCGGGTCAAAGCCGGCCGGTCGCGACCGCCGCGCCCGCGACGCTCACCCCGGAAGTCGCGCGCGAGCTGGTGCTGGAGCTGATGCCCGAGGTCGAGCGACTGCGCGGCCTGTCGTTCAAGACGCCGGTGCCGGTCGAGGTCGTCGGCGAGGCGGCGGCTCGCGCGTACATGGAGGAACGCATCCGCGCGTTCCAGCGCGAGGAGCCGCTGCGGCTGCTGGGGCAGGCCTACGCGCTGCTGCAGCTCCTGCCGCCCGGGTCCGATCCGCTGGAGCTGATCCTGGGGGCAATGCAGGAGCAGGCGGGCGGCTTCTACGATCCGACGGCGAAGGCCTACTACCTGCTGGACCACGTCCCCGCCGCGGCGGCGCCGGTGTTCACCGTGCACGAGCTGACCCACGCGCTCGAGGACCAGCACTTCGATCTCGACGCCCGGCTGCGCCAGGTGCTCGACAGCGAGGACGCCTCCTTCGCCCGCGGGGCGGTGCATGAGGGAAGCGCGACGCTCGTGATGTCGCTGCACATGAGCGCGGCGATCGCGTCCGGCCGGATCGACCCCGCGGAGCTCCGCGCGCTGGGCGAGGCGCAAGCGCGAAGCACGCGGGCTCTGGCCGAGCTGCCGCCGGTGCTCGTGCGCCAGCTGCTCGGTCCCTACGTGCTCGGCGCGAGCTTCCTCGCCAGTGCGGAACTCCAGCGCGAGCACTTTCCCGTCCAGGCCGTCAACCGCGCCTACGCCGACGGCCCGGTCTCCTCGGAGCAGATCCTCCATCCCGAGAAGTTCTGGGACGCCGACCGGCGGGACCTGCCGCAGCCGGTCGAGCTGAACGGCGCGGGAGCGCTGCTCGGACGCGGCTTCAGATTGCGCGCGCACGGCGTGCTCGGGGAGCTGACGCTCGCGGCGCTGGTGGGTGGCGCCGCGCCGACGGGACGGCTCGACCTCGGTCGGCCCGACCCCGCCTCGTGGACGGACGAGGCGGCCGCCGGCTGGGACGGCGACCGCTGGGAGCTGTGGACCCGGCGCTCGGCCGCGGTGGTGCTGCTGTCCACGGTCTGGGACAGCCCCGAGGACGCGGCGCAGTTCGCCGAGGCGCTGCCGCGCGATGCCGCCCTGGCGCGCGAACGAGCGGCGGAGCGGGTGGCGATCGTGGCCGGGGACGCCCGGAGCAAGCACCGGCGCGTCCTGGCTCGCATGCTCGGGGCCGACGGCCGGGCCGCCGGCGGCGCTTCCGGCACCGCGCTTGTCGCGGCCGGGGAGAGCCGATAGAGTGCTGGATCACGGGAACGGGTCCCGACGAATCGAGGAGGTCCGGAGATGGCCCACGAGCTACCGCCTCTGCCCTACGCCTACGACGCGCTCGAGCCGCACATCGACGCGCGCACGATGGAGATCCACCACGGCAAGCACCACGCGGCCTACGTCAACAACCTCAACACGGCCCTCGAGGGCCACCCCAGCCTGCAGCAGCGCTCGATCACCGAGCTGCTGTCCGCGCTGGGCAGCGTCCCCGAGGCGATCCGCGCCACCGTGCGCAACAACGGCGGCGGTCATTTCAACCATTCGATGTTCTGGAAGCTGATGAAGAAGGGCGGGGGCGGCGAGCCGACGGGCGAGCTGGCGGCGGCGCTGCGCTCGACCTTCGGCACGTTCGCGGAGTTCAAGCAGAAGTTCGCGCAGGCGGCGATGACGCGCTTCGGCTCGGGCTGGGCCTGGCTGCTCGTCCACCGCGGCAAACTCGAGATCGCCTCGACGCCGAACCAGGACAACCCGGTGATGGACGGCGGCCAGCCGGTCCTGGGCCTCGACGTGTGGGAGCACGCCTACTACCTGCACTACCAGAACCGCCGGGCGGACTACGTGCAGGCCTGGTGGAACGTGGTCGACTGGGCCCAGGTGGCGGAGAGCTACTCCCGGGCCAAGTGATGGCGCCCCCGCGGTCCCTCGCGCCCGCGCTCGCCCTCGCGGCGGTGGCGGCGTGCGGGATCGTGCCCGCCGCGGCCGCGGCGGGCGCGGCGGAGGCCACGCTGGGCTTCGAGGTCCGCTCCGCGGCGGGCGTGGTCGTCGCCGACTGGGACCCGCGGGCGGTCCGGACCGTCCACGAGCGGGGCCGGCCGTTCGTCGTCCGCGGCTTTCCGCTGCCCGGTCTGCCGCCGGTCGACCTGGAGCTGGCGCCGTTCGCCGTCACGAGTCGGCGCACCCGCTTCGTCGTCGGCCGCAAGGGGGGCGCGGACCGGGTGCTGGACTTCGACCCCGCGACGCTCTCGCTGTTTCGCGGCCGCGTGGCGGGGCGCCCGACCTCGAGCGTGCTGCTCGCGCTGGGAACGACGCTCTCGACCGGCCACGTCGACCTCGGCTCGCGGCGGTTCGGGATCGCGTCGCGCGACGAGGCCGGCCGCCGGCTGCCCGCGGGCTCGGTCGCGATCTTCGAGCCGGGGACCACGGCCGCGCTGCCGCCGCCCGTTCCGCTGTGCGGCGTGAGCCCGCAAGCGGCGCCGGCCGGCGCCGCCACGCCCACGGCCGGCGCCACGGCGCTGCCGGCGGCCGGAGTGCCGCGAACGCGCCACCTCGAGCTGGCGGTCGACACCGACCACGAGTTCTTCGAGCTGTTCGGCGACCTGGATTCGGCCGCGACCTACCTCGTCGCGCTCTACGCGCAGGTCAGCGACATCTACCTGCGCGACGTGGACACCTGGATCGAGCTGGTCTACGCGCGGCTGTGGGACGATCCCGACGACCTGTTCAACGACGTGGACCCGAGCCCGCTCGGCGACTTCCGCAGCCACTGGAACAGCCACATGGGCGCGATCCAGCGCGACCTGGCGCAGCTCTTGTCGGGCCGTCGCGACTATCCCTTCGGCGGCCAGGCCTTCCTCGCCTCGCTCTGCGGCTCGACCGCCTACTCCGTCGTCGGCTACGCGTCCGGCTCGTTCCCCGACCCCGCGCTCCCCAGCCCGTATCACTACGACATCGAGGTCACGGCGCACGAGATCGGGCACAACGCGGGCACGGGCCACACCCACGATGCTCCCAACTTCATCGATAGCTGCGCGGACCCGGGCTCGACGCCGCGGCGGGGCTCGCTCATGAGCTACTGCGGCCAGACCTGGAGCGGCGGCCAGGCGAACCAGGACCTCTACTTCCACACGAAGATCCGGCTCAACATCGAGAGCCACGTGTTCGGCGTGGCCTGCGCGGCGCGCGACTGCAACCTGAACGGCGCGGACGATCTCGAGGAGATCCAACAGGGGCAGAGCGCCGACGCCGACGGCAACCTCACGCCGGACGAGTGCGAGGATTGCAACGGCAACGACGTGCTGGACGGCGAGGACGTCGCACGCGGCACGAGCCCCGACCTCAACGGCAACGGCATTCCCGACGAGTGCGAGGCCGACTGCGACCGCAACGGCGTGCCCGACGACCGGCAGATCGCCCTCGGCCAGAGCCTCGACCTGCACGGCAACGGCATTCCGGACGAGTGCGAGACCGATTGCGACGCGGACGGCGTGTCGGACTACAGCGAGATCCAGGCCAGCATGCCGCTCGACGTCGATCGCAGCGCCGGTCTCGACGCCTGCCAGGACTGCGACGGCGACGGGACGCCGGACCTGGCCGAGCTGGGTCCGGCCCACCGCGCGTGGGTCGCGAGCGGGCTCACGCCATCGGTGCTGCGCGCGTTTCATCCGTTGAGCGGGGTGCGTGTGGCGACGACGCCGGCCGGTCCGGGCGCGAGCGTGCGCGCGGGACAGGATCTGATCGCGGTTCCCGGCGGGCGCGTGCTCGTGTCGAACGCGGGGGACGGCAGCGTCAAGGAGTTCGACGCGCTCGGCGGCTTCGGCGGCAACCTCGTCGCTCCCGGCGCGGGTGGGCTCCGTGGGCCGGCCGGGCTGCTGTGGACGCCCGAGGGACGGCTGCTCGTGGCGAGCCGGGACGGCGACGCCGTGCTCGAGTTCGACGGCGCGAGCGGCGCTTTCCTGCGCGTGCTCGTGGCGGGTGGAGCGTCGCCGCTCGACGCCCCGTTCGGGATGACGCTCGGCCCGGAGGGCGCGCTGTACGTGACGAGCGAGCCCGGCGCGGTGCTGCGCTACGATCGGGCGGACGGGACGTTTCTCGGAGCGTTCGTCCCGGCCACGGCCAACGGCGGGCTGCTCCAGCCGCGCGGGCTCGCGTTCAAGGGCGACGGCAACCTGCTCGTCGCGAGCTACGGCACCGATCGGGTGCTCGAGTACGACGGCGCCAGCGGAGCCCCGCTCGGCCCGTGGAGCAAGGCCGGCACCGCCTCGGTGCTGACGCAGGACAGCCCGTGGGGAGTCCGCATCGGCCCCAACGGCAACGTCTTCGTCAGCCGCACGGGAGAGACGTTCAACTCCGGCGGCCCACAGGCGGCCCAGCACCACGACGACGCGCACGGCGGCGGCGGCCTGCACCTGACCAACGCCCAGATCTACGAGTACGACGTGCGCAACGGCAACTACGTGCGGGCCTACGTCTCGGGCCACGACCACGGGCTGGATTTCGCCACCGGATTCGACTTCGTGCCGGGCTGGGGCGCCGACTGCAACTTCAACGTGCTGCCCGACGGCTGCGACGTCGCCTCCGGGGCGAGCGCCGACGCCGACTCGGACGGCGTGCCCGACGAGTGCCAGAGCGACTGTGACGGCAACGGAGTTCTCGATCGGCTGGACGTGATCCCGTTCGGCCCCGCCCGGGACTGCAACGCGAACCTGGTCCCCGACGCCTGCGACGTCGCCTCCGGCGCGAGCGGAGACTGCGGCGCGGACGGCGTGCCCGACGAGTGCGAAGCCGACTGCAACCGCAACGGTGCGGCCGACTCGTGCGACCTGCTGGGCGGAACGAGCACCGATTGCAACGCGAACGGCGTGCCCGACGAGTGCGACGCGCTCGTCGATTTCGAGAGCGATCCGGGCTGGACGGTCGGCGCGGCCGGGGACACCGCGACCGCGGGCCTGTGGGTCCGCGTCAATCCGGTCGGCACGGCGGCCCAGACCGAGTACGACCACACGCCGGGCGGCGGCCGCGCCTGCTACGTCACGGGGCAAGGCGGGATCGGCGAGGCGGACGACGCGGCCGACGTGGACGGCGGCTCGACCACGCTCGTCTCCGCGCCGATCGACGTCGGCGCGGGCAGCGATCCCCACCTCGGCTACTGGCGCTGGTTCTCGAACGACGCCGGGCCGAACCCCGGCGAGGACGCGCTGTCGGTCGAGATCTCGGGCGACGACGGGCGGAGCTGGTCGGTCGTCGAGACCGTCGGGCCGGGTGGCACCGAGGCGTCCGGCGGGTGGTTCTTCCACCTGCTGCGGGTCGCGGATTTCGTCGCGCCCGCGGCCGAGATCCGGCTGCGGTTCGTGGCGGCGGACGGGGCCGGCGATTCGCTGGTCGAGGCGGCGATCGACGACCTGGTCGTCCTCCCCGGTTGCTGTCCGTCGGCCGCCGCCTGTGACGACGGGCTGTCCTGCACCGTCGACGACTGCATCGCCGGACACTGCGAGAGCGCGATCGGGCCCGGGACCTGTCTGATCGACGGCACCTGCCGTGCGGCGGGGGAGGTCAACCCCGCCGACGACTGCGAGGCCTGCGATCCCTCGGCCCCGGGGAGCTGGTCGCCCGCGCCGCCCGCGGAGGTCGCGAGCCTCGTCGTCTCGGCACCCACGCTGCTGAGCTGGACGCCGCAATCGGCCGCGGCGTACGACGTCGTGGGCGGCAGCCTGTCCGAGCTGCACGTCGACGGAGGCGTCGCCGGAGCGACGTGCCTGGAGGAGGACCACGCCGCCGCCGCGTGGGAGGACCCGCGACCCGATCCGGAGCCCGGCGCGGGGAACTACTACCTGGTTCGGGCCGTGAAGAGCTGCGGCGCGGGCAGCTACGGCTCGAGCAGCAGCGGCGTGCCGCGCGAGCCGGTCGCCGGTTGTCTCTGAGCCGCGGCGTTCGCTCCGCGCTCGTTCCGTGGCTCCGCACGTTCCGCCCCCCGCCGGAGTAGAAAAGGGTGGGAGAGCGAGCCGTGGGCAGCTTCGATCGTCGAACCTGGGGAATCTCCCGAGCGCAGAAGGCCCTGACCGCGCCGCCGACGTCGCTCGCGGCAGAGGTGCCGGCGGCTTGTGACCCGGTCCCCGAGGTCGGGGCGGGCGCGTGGGTCGCGGCGCGGGAACGGCTCCGGCGCATGGCCCTGGCACTCGGCGTGCTCGCCGAGGATGTTCCCGACGTGGTTCAGGAGACGCTCCTGGCTGCGCACCGCGCACGCGCCCGGTTCGACCCGCGGCGGGGGAGCTTCGACGCGTGGCTCGCCACGATCCTCATCGGTCGTGCGCGCAACCGACTCCGGGCGGTCCGGCGCCGGCGGAGGCTCGCGGCCGCCCTGCAAGTGATGGGATTCGCCACGCGGAACGGCAACGCCGAGGTGGCCCGCCTCGAGGCCCGCCTCGTTCTCGAGCGCCTGCTCGAATCCCTCACCGCGTCGCAGCGGGAGGTCGTCGCCCTGTACGAGATCGGGGAGATGCGAGCCGAGGAGGTCGCGCGGCTGCTCGGGATCACAGCGAGCGGCGTCCGCTCGATCGCGCGCGACGCGCGGCGCCGGCTGTCCGCCGTCGCGCGGGCGACCCGTCATCAGGAGGAAGCCTGACCATGGACGACGACGCTTCGGGACTCGACCTGTTGCGGCACGCGGTCGACGACGTCGCCGCCACCCTGCCCCGGGCGCGGCCGGCGCAGCCGGGCCGCGCGGCGCTGCGGGTGGGAGTCGCGGCGGCGGCCCTCCTCGCCGTCGCAGGAGCGTGGACGATCGCGCGACGTGCCGGAGACGGACCCGGGGTCGCTCGCCGGGAATCGGTCGCGCCGGCCGAAGGGAAGGTGCTGGGAATCGACGTGCTCGTGCTCAAGATCCACGGTCGGGACGTCTCGCCACGCGTCTTCGAGGCAACGGCGGCCGGGACGATCGTCGTTGCCCCGGTCGTGCAACACCCCTCGTCGAAGGCCACGGCAGCGATGATCCTGTCCGCGGCCGGGAGGCGGCCGTGATGAGATGGGCTCTTGCCTTGCTGTCCGCGCTGCTGTGTGGAGTGCTTCCCGTGGTGCGGGCCGAGGCCCAGGAGGCCGGCGAGCGTCCGGATCCGAGGCGTTACGCCTACCACCTGCGGGTGGTGCGCGTCGTGGGAGACAGTCCCTACCGCGGTGCGGGCGTCGGGTGCGAGGGAGAAGTCTGCAGCGCGACGCCCGTGATCCTGCCGTCCGAGGAGGTGTGGGGGTCCCCCGAGCAGGTGGCGGCTCTCGCCCGCAGCCTCGGCGGCGAGCGGGCCGACCCCGTGAGCGGCTTCATGATCCAGCCCGACCGCGCGGGGCAAGCGCGCTTCGAGGGAACCGTCTATCCGGGGGAGGCCGCGCTCGATCTGTCCTTTCGCGGGACGACGCCGGACGAGCCGAGCGGTCCGCACCGCCTGGAGCTGGAGCTGCTCCCCCCCGGAGGCGGGGCGCCGGTTGCCGAGATCGGTGTGCTCGCGTCGGGCGAGCGGACCGTCGCCATCGCTGCACCCTCGCCGGTGGAGGGAGAGTGGGTGGTCCTCGCGGTCACGACGCTCGACTGGGACGCCGCAGAGGCACGCGCGGCGAAGGGGGCACCGGTCGAGCTGCTCGACGGCGAGATCGCCCCGCCGCGGCTGATCGAGAAGGTGTCGCCACAGTACCCGCAACGGGCCCGCGAGGAGCGACGCGAAGCCCGGGTGATCCTGCAGGCCGTCATCGATGCCGAGGGATACGTCCGCGCAGTCCAGGTGCTGCGCGTGATACCCCCGGACTCGGTCGACTTCGCGGCGGCCGCCGTCGAGGCGGTGCAGCGCTGGCGTTACGATCCGGCGCTCGCCGCCGGCGCGCCGGTGCCCGTCTACTTCACGATCGTCGTGGAGTTCGAGATCGAATGACCGCGCCCGGCCGGCGAACCCGTCTCAGGCGCCGCGGCGGTCGGCGCAGGCGAAGTTCCGCTCGAGGAAGGCGATGATGTCGTCCGACTCGTAGAGCGGCTTGCCGTCGATGAACAGGCAGGGAACCTGGTCGAGGCCGCCGATCTCGACGAGCGTGCGCGCCGCGGCGTCGTCCTCCAGGATGTCCCGGTAACGCAGCGGGACCGCGAGCCGCTCCGCCGCGCGGAAGACCTTCTGGCAGTACGGGCAGCTGTCGAACTTGTACAGCTCGAGATCGAGCGGCTGGCCCGAGTGGGTCCGGCACGCGCCGCCTCCGGCCGCGCCGGGCCGCTTCCGCCGCAGCGCATTGAGGAAGTCCGACAGACCCACGCGCGGCAGACTAGCCACCGGCAGCGGCCGCGTCAACGTCACGGCTCGGGAGCGAGCGCCATGCCACGATCGGCATCGATCTCGACGAACGGGTCGTTCCCCGGCTCCCCGGTGGGGGCCTCCCGGCCCCGAACCCGAGTGATCCCCCAGCTCGCGGGAGTCGCGCTCGCCTCGTCCGTCGCGATCAGCTCCACGCCTCGCGAGCGGAGCCAGCGTGCGACCGGCCGGCCGTCGGGCAGCGTGACGAGCGCACCGCGGTAGTCGTGAGCCAGGAGCAGGCCCGACAGCCGCTCGACGACCGCGCGGCGACCCGGCTCGTCCAGCGCGGCCCACGCCTGCGGGTCGACCGCGGCGAACAGGCTCGGCGCCCGGGCCTCGACGGCGACGAGCGGATCGCCCGGCGGAGCGTGGCCGAGGGTCAGCTCGACGAACCGCTCCGCGCGCATCCCCCGCAGGCTCGCCAGGCCGACCCACGCCAGCGCGCCGATCAACAGCAGCGCGACCAGGATCTCGGTGCGGGAAGGAAGGACGAGGGCCAGGCGTCGCAGGCGCCGGCGTGCCGCCGCCAGACGCTCGCGGTCGTGGCCCCTGGCGGCCTCGAGCACGAGGAGCCGCAGCCGCGGGTCGTCGGCGGGCGAGGCCTTCGCCGCCGGCTCGTCCGTCAGCGCGTCGGACAGCCCTTCGGCGCGGTCGCGCTCGGCCTCGGAGATCCGCTGCTTGACCTCGGCGACGGCGCGGCGCAGCTCGTGGCGGAACCGGCTCAGCTCCTTGGCCTGCGGGGCGCCGCCGGCCTGCACCGCCGCGTCGATCGCCCGCTGCAGGTCGCGGGTCAACGCGGTGCCGATGCCGAGGTCCAGCATCAGCTCGGCAGCCAGCGTGCCGCGCTCGTCGTCCGGCCCGGCGTGATCCAACCGGTGGCGATCGCCGCGGATCTTGACGAGCAGGGCGACCCCGTGCGTGACGAGTCCCGCGATCTCGGGCACGGCGCCGTCCGCGGCGAAGGCGGCCCGGAGCTGCGCCGCGACCCAAGGGTCGAGCTCGAGCGTGCCGCCGGCCGCGGGGACCTCGACCGCGGGCGGGGAGGCGGGGCCGCAGAACAGGCCGCGCAGGAGCGACAACGGCAGCTCGAGCGTGCGCCGGCGCCGCTCCGCGGCGGACGACGGTGGCTCGCGCGTCGCGACCGTCATCTCGTCACAGCGGCTCGAGCCGGCCGTCGCGGAACAGGAACACGCCGTCGCGCCACTCGCCGCCGCCGAGCGGCGCGTCGTCCGAGACGGCCACGAGCAGCCGGACCGAGCGGTCGGCCGCCAGCGTCATCTCGAGCCAGAACTCGCGGTTCGGGCCCCGGTCGTCGGGCGACTCGTAGGCGTCGACCCGCCGGCGGTGGAGGTGCGCCGTCAGCGTGCCGCGGTAGTAGCCGCGGCGGCTCAGCGGATCGAGCGTGGCGGGGTCGAACCGCGGCTCGGCGTGGGAGTTCGGGTAGCCGTGGTTGCGGTCGTTGTAGCTCTGGAAGGCGCGGTACAGGGCGCGGGCCTCGGCCCGCACGATGCGCAGCTCGGCGCGCTCGTTCGCGGCGTCGGCGGCCGAGGCGCCGAGCAGGAAACCGACGTACAGCACGGACAGCAGCAGCCCGAGATCCAGCAGCGCCCGGGCCGGGCCTCCGGCGCGGAAGCGCTGCGCGGGCGCGTGTTCGACCGGCTCCACCTCGTGGCTCCTCGAAACGGCTCGGGCCCTCGCCCGCGGCGGGCGCTCCTGCCTAGCAGGTCTCGATCGCGGTCTCGTGCGGCAGGTCGGCTGCGGGCTCGGCGTTGCACGACAGGTCTTGTGCCGCCAGGACGTGGCGCGGATTCACGGCGAGGAACGCGGTCGCGAACTCGGCGGACGGGCCGATGACGGAGGCCGACGTCAACGCGACGAACGGCTGGCGGCTGTGGTTGAGCCACACCAGCGGATCGCGCAGCCCCCGTACGTGGAGGTATCCCTGGATGTCGAACTCTCCGACCCGCAGCCGGACCGCCGAGCGAACGAAGTGGGAGCGTTCGACGCGCTGGTCGCTCGTCCGCGTGCGCTCCGACAGCTCGGTCACGAACAGGATCGACTCCTTGTTGAGGCCGAGCGGTCCGGCCTCGAACGAGGCGCCGGGGAGCGTCACCTCGCTCGCCCGGATCGTGAAGAACTTGCAGGAGGCGGCGTTCAGCTCGTCGAGCGTCCGGACGCGGGGATTGATCGCGAGGTCTCCGTCGATCGCCCCGTGCGAGGTCTGGACACGCACGCGCCGCAGCTCCCGTTCCTCGTGCATCTCGTCTCTCCCGCCGCCGGCCCGGTCGCGGACAGCGGCCCGCGGCAAAACCTAGAGCCCACCGCCGGCAGCGTCAAACCGGAGTGCGCCGTGGCCGGCGCGTCACAGCTCGAACTGCCGGACGAACAGCTCCCGTTTGAGGTAGACGAAGCTCGGCGTCAGCGGCGGCAGCAGCGTCGCCTCGTCGAAGTCGTCGTCGTAGAGCCAGTCGCGCACCGGCGCGGTGTAGTACGGCGCACCGTGGATCCACGGGCCGTCGACGTGTCGCGGGGCGAACAGGCTGACGAACGATCCACGGTAGACGAGCGTCACGCCGGCCCAGGCCTCGTGCAGCCGCATGAAGCTCTCGAGACCGCCGTTGTAGCCCCCGGTGTCCTGCCCGGCCGGCCCCTCCGCCCCGCCGGTGCGATCGGTGCCGGCGAGGAGCGCCGCCTGGATCGTGGTCGGCGTCGCGACGCGGCTCGCCAGCGCTCCCGCGCTGTTCGCGTCGGCCCAGGCGTTCGACAGCACGTTCACCGTGTCCGCGAGGAGCGCGGCCGGCTTCTTGTTCAGGGGCGCGCTGTTGTAGTTGCCCTGGACGTAGAGCGCCTGGTCGGTCGCGATCGTCAGACCCTTGATGGACGGAGCGCCGGCGACGGTCGCGACCAGGTCGGCTCCATTGCGCACGCGCACGCCGTAGCCGTTGAGCGCCGCCGAATCGGGTCCCGCCACGCCGAAGTACCAGACCAGGCCACCGTCCGTGGCGTCGTCCAGCCCCTTGCCGGCGCCCATCAGCGCCGAGCCGTGGGCGCAGTTGAGCAGGGCCCGGACGTCGACGTCGAGCAGCGTGATCGTCCGTGCCTCACGCTGGTTGTACAGGGAGCTGCTCGCCCCGACGGCGGCGCACGCGCCGAGGGCCGCGGTCTTGCCGGCGTCGGCGCTGCCGTCCGCCGCGCGGACCTGGATCGCGGGCAGGCCGAGGTCGAGCACGATCCGCAGGTCGGCCCGGTCCCAGTAGGTGTTGCCGGGAGCGGCGTCCAGCATCGTCGGCGGCGGCACCGTGAGCGGGGCCACCTCGACGTCGATCATCTTGTTCCAGGCCACGACGTCGGCCTGATCGATCTCGAGCCGCCCCGCGGTGCAATCCGGGATCTCGCTCAGGTCGTCCGGATCGTTGACCCGCACGGCGCCGGCCGGACAGGCGTCCACGTCCTTGCGCCCGCGGTACAACCGCCCGGCGACGGTGACCGGTAGGGTGAAGTCGAGCGTGCCGGCGGTCCCGACGTACAGGTCGCCGTTGGTGTGCACCGGGCCGGCGAGCTGCATGCTCGGGTCGGGCAGGATCTCGAGGTCCTTGTCGTAGAACGCGGCGAACTGGAACAGCGGGACCGCGCGGCTCATGAAGTGCATCTCGAGCACGGCTTCGGTGGCGCCGGCCGCGCCGTGCGCGTTGGAGTAGACCGCGTAGTGGAACTCCCGGGCGCTGAGGTCCTGGTAGGTCTCGCCGCGCGGAATCACGATCGGCAGGTTGCTGCCCGCGGTCTCCTCCATGTAGGTCACGACGTCGCGCCGCTGGAAGGCGTAGTCGGCGCAGGCGAAGTCGCCGCTGCCGACGTTCGAGCCGGTGCAGGGATCGTCCTCGTCCGGGCTCGTTCCCGCCGGCTGGCCGAAGCCGACGAACGTCTGGCGCACCTGGTCGGCGCGCAGGTTGAGGCCGGCCTCGGCGGCGTAGAAGCCGACGAAGCTGTGCATCGACGAGCGCGTCGTCGACAGCTCGATCCAGGTCAGCGAGAAGTGGGTCAACAGCAGCGCCATCAACAGCGCGAGCAGGATCAGCATCGTGATCAGGGCGAAGCCGCCCTGGGCCGCCCGCCCGGCCACCACGGCCGCGGTCGACTCGGGGACGTTGCTCGAAACGGCGTGCGTAACCATCGTGCTGGTCTCCGCCCTAGTTCGACAGGATGTTGCGCGGGAAGAACTGGGTCACGATCGTGCGCTCCATCGAGCGCTCGTGCAGCTCCGATCCGCCGACGAGCGTGACCTCGAGCGAACGCAGAGCGGTCCAGGTCTGCCCGGCGAGCGTCTCCGCGGCCGAGCCGTCCTGGAACAGCGCCCGCACCTGGAAATCCTCGATGTGGCTGACGAGGTTGAGCGCGCTCGTCGGGTCGCCGTTGACCAGCGCCTGGAGGATGTCGCCCGCGAGCCGGAACGTCTTCGATTCGAGCAGGTAGATCCGCGGGTTCTGGTTCACCGGGTAGTCGTTGGTCCAGTGCTCGCCGTTCAGCTTGTGCAGGTGGAACGTCGAGCTGTCCTCCGCGTCGTAGACGAAGAACTCGCCGAGCTGCGTGACCGGGTTCCAGATGAAGGCCAGGACCTGGCCGCCGTGCGCGATGCGGTACTCGTGCCACTGCTCGAGGTTGTCGGGCCAGCCGTCGCCGTTGTCGTCGAGGACCGGGGCGCAGCCCGGCGGGACCTTGCCGGAGCCCTTCTTCTTCGCGACGAAGACCGCGTCGGCCGAGGTGCCGGCCTTGACGTCCTTGCACACCGGCAGCACGAAGTCGAGCAGGTTCCGCGCCAGCACGAGCTGGTCCGGGGCGCCGGAGGCGCCGTTGACGATCTGCACCGCCGGCGCGTCCCACGGCATGCGCTCGCCCGCCTGCCGCACGTCGATGCCCAGGAGGTCCATCCCGGCCCGCAGGTTCTGGTTGATCGTCGTGCGGTGCCGGTCGGTCTCGAACATGCCGCGGGTCGAGAGCGCGATCGTCAGCGTGGCCGCGGCGATGATCCCGGTCGCGGCCAGGGCGACCAGCACCTCGATCGCCGAGAACCCGTCAGCGCAGGCGCGCGAAGACGGACTCCACGGTGTACACCGTCTGTCCGGCAAGGCTCACCTCCAGGATGACGTGGCGTGCGGCGCTGCTGCAGTGGGACGGCTCGGCGCAGTAGGTGGCCACGACCTCGTACTCGTGCAGGCCGACGGTCACGGTCGCGACGTCGGACGTGCCCGAGGCGGGCAGCGTCGCGGGATCGGCCTGGCGCAGGGTCTCCATCACCTGCTGCGCCGCCGCCACCGCGTTCGAGCGCTCCTCGCTCAGCGAGTTGGCGTCGAGGAAGGTCTGGAAGGCGGGGATCATCCCGGCCAGCGCCGCTCCCAGGATCGCCATCGCGACCAGCGCCTCGAGCAGGGTGAACCCGCGGTCGCTCACTCGACGATCCGCGTCGTGCCGCCCAGCAGCACCTCGACGCCGATCGAGCCGAGCTGGGCATGCTGCAGCCGGATCTGCTGGTTGTCCGACGAGACCCCGCGGCTGCCGAAGCAGACGCTCCACGCCGTGGTTTCGACCGTGACGCCCTTGGGAAGGTCGACCGTGGTCGCGCCGTCCGGGGTCCAGCTCGTGGCCGAGCACGAGGAGGCGCGCTCGGCGACCAGGCGCCGGTCCGTGCTCGGCAGCACCCGGTAGGCGGACGTCGTGGCGATCGCGCTGAGCCGGGCCTGCCGGCACAGGCCCTCGACCAGCGTGGCCGCGGACTGCAGCGGCGCCTCGATCGGGCTGAGGTAGAGCGAGCCGATGCCCAGCCCCAGTCCCAGGATCGCCAGCACGACCAGCAGCTCCGCGAGCGTTGCCCCCGTCGTGGAGTGCACCGACACCTCGACCTCGGGTTGCGGGAATCGGGGTGCAAGACGGGTTCCACGGACTCCGAGGGCCCCCGGGTCCTCCGGGTCCGCGATTCCACGGCGAAAGCCGGGATCGGCGTGGCGGGCCGGCGGGCAGACCGGTCACGGAAGCGAAACGCGGATGTCGGTTCCGCAACCGGCGAGGCCCTCCGCCCGCCGGCCGCGGGGAGCCGGGGCCCTCCGGCGAAGCCCCCCGCGGCCGCCCGTCCGGCGGGCGGCCTGCCGGGGGGCGGCCGCGGCCGGGCCCGGCCGGCTGGTCGACGGAAGTGATTGACCTCAAAAGACTTCTTGGTAGCGCCCCGCATCGCGGTCGAGCGATCCGCAAAACTTCGCTTGACCTTTGGCGAATTTCGGTAAATTAAGGGCGGTTCATGGCTCGTGTTCCAGAGGGGCTCGGGCGGGGCTGGACCCGCCATGCTTCGCGGCCGCTGCCGCGGGGGGATGCGATGACAAACGGGAAGAAGAGGGTCGTTACCGCCGCCGTGATCGTGGTCGGGGTCGGGTTGCTGCTGCTCGCGGGCGGCCTCGTTGCCGGCAGCGGCAACATGGGGTTCAAGCTGACGGTCGCGATGGACGCCCAGGGAGCGATCTCGCCCGCGCTCAATTCCAACTCCGGCACGAACTACGTCGGGCTGCCGTACCGGCCGAGGTTCGACCTGACGAACGCCCAGAGCCTGTGGTTCGCGATCATCGCCGCGGAGCCGAACTCCAGCCCGACGATCAACCGGCACAACAAGGCGACGGACGGCTTCTTCTTCTATGCCTTCGGCAGCGACGCGACCAACTCGCTCTCCAACTTCGCGCTGCAGCCGGGCGAGGCCTATTCCATCAAGGTGACGGAGGACGCCCCGCTGCCCGTCATCGGCGCGCACGTGCCCGACACGATCGTCACGCTGTACAAGCAGGGCGAGGGATCGTTCCCGCCCATCGGTAACCCCTCCGCTTCCGGCACGAACTACTTCGCACCCCCGTACAACGCGGTCGCCGCCACGGCGCAAGAGCTGTGGTTCGAGATCGGTCAGGACGGCGCGATCATCAACCGGCACAACCAGGTGACGGACGGATTCTTCTTCTACGCCTTCGGCTCGGACCCGAACGACACCTGCGTGCCGTTCTCCCAGCCAGGCTGCAACAACTTCCCGATCGTGCCGGGCGAGGGCTACAGCGTCAAGGTCACGAGCACCCTGAACTACCAGCCCCTGCACTACTAGACCGCCGCCGGGCGGTGGCGCCCCGGATCGGGGCGAGACGACGCCCGTGGCCGACCGGCCACGGGCGTTGCCGTTTCTAGGGCGGTCCTGCCCCCTCGAGCACGCGCCGCCACTGCGCGGCGTGCTCGGGCTTCGCCCAGCGCTCGTACAGCTCGACCAGCGCCTTCACGGCCTTGAGGGTCTGCTCGTGGGTCGCCCCGAACGACTCCACCAGGGCCCCGTGCGCCTCGAGCAGCGTTTCCTCGGCGTCCGCGAAGCGCCCCATGGCCGTCCGCCAGCTCCCGTACTTGCGCAGCGTGACGGCCGTCACGGGATGGTTCGCGGGCAGCTCACGGCGGCAGCCGGCGAGGGCCTCGGTGAGCAACCGCTGCGCCTCCGACAGCCGCCCCTGCCGCGTGTAGAGATCGCCCAGGTTTCCCATCACCCCGAGGGTGTCGGGATGATCCGCGCCGAGGAGCTTGCGCTGACTCTCCAGGACCTCGCGGTAGAGCGACTCCGCCGCCTCGTAGCGGCCCTGCGCGAAGTTCAGCGCCGCCAGGCTGTTCATCGCGGTGAGCGTGTCGCGGTGGGCCAGCCCCAGCACGCGGCGCTGCTTCTCCACGACCTCTTCGTACAGCGGCTCGGCGTCGGCCTGCCGGCCCAGGTCGGCGTACAACAGCGCCAGGTTGTGCAGCGAGACCAGCACGTCCGGATGGTCGGCGCTCAGCGCGCGGCGGCGGATCTCGAGCGCCTCGGCCAAGAGCGGCTCCGCCCGCTCGTACTGGCCCTGGTCCCGGTACAGGACTCCCAGGTCGTTCATCGACTCCGCGGTGTCGGCGTGAGCCGCGCCGAGCACGCCGCGCCGCCGGTCGAGCGTCTCGAGCAGCAGCCGCTCGGCATCGGCGTAGCGCCCCAGGTTCCAGTACAGCCCGGCGAGCTGGTTTTTCGACGCCAGGGTCGCGGGATCGTCCGCCCCGAGCACGCGCCGCTGCTGCTCCAGGATCCGGAGGTAGAGCGATTCGGCATCCTCGTAGCGCCCCTGCTCCCGCAGCAGCTTGGCCAGCGCGGCGCCCGCGGCGAGCGTCGCCGGATCGTCCTCCCCGAGCGTGCCGCGCCGGAGGGCCAGCGCCTCCTCGAGCAGGGGCAGGGCCCGGTCGTAGAGCCCGAGCCGCCGGTAGTTCTCGCCGATGACGACGAGCGCGCTGGCCAGCTCGCGCGGCTGGCCCGCCAGCGTGCTGCGCGCCTTGGGCAACCCGATGTCGAGCAGCTCCCGCGCCGTGATGTTGTTTCCGAGCGCCGCTCCCGGATCGGACAGGTCGAACAGCTCCGTCAGCACCTGCGTGACGCGGTTGGCGGCGGCCGCTTCCTGGTTGGCCCGGTCGTACTGGACGGCGATGCGCCGGGCCTGGAGCGCCATCGCGGCGGCGAACGCGACGAGCAGCAGGGCGAGCGCCGCGGCCGACGCCACACCGACCCGGTGGCGCCGCACGAACTTACCCGCGCGGTAGGCGCCGCTCGGGGGGCGGGCCGCGACCGGCTGGTTCTCCAGGTGCCGGACGATGTCCGCCGCCAGCTCGGCGGGCGAGCCGTAGCGGCGCGTACGGTCCTTCTCCAGGGCCTTGAGCGTGATCCAGTCGAGGTCGCCCTTGAGCCGCTTGGCGAGCGCCGCCGGCTCCGTCCCGCGGTTCTTGGCGGCGGGTGTTGCCGCCACTCCCAGCGTCGTCAGCCGCAGGCTCGGCCGCGGCGGCTCCACCTCGCGGATCTTGCGCCGGAACTCGTCGAAGCCGGCGCGCCGCAGCTCGGCGGGGTCGAACGGCAGCGCGCCGACCAGGAGCTCGTACAGCAGCGCGCCGAGCGAGTAGACGTCGGCGCGGGTGTCGATATCCTGCGCCGTCAGCTCGGCCTGCTCCGGGCTCATGTACTCCGGGGTCCCGACCAGCTGGCCGATCTGGGTGTGGGCGCTGTGGTCCCCCAGCCCGTGCTGCGTCGCCTTGGCCACGCCGAAGTCGATGATCTTGGGCACCGGCCGGTCGCCTTCGATCTGCACCAGCACGTTCGAGGGCTTGATGTCGCGATGGATGATCCCTTTCTGGTGAGCGTGCTGGACGCCGTCGCAGACCTGCACGAACAGCCGCAGCCGGTCGCGCGTCCGGAGCCGGTACTTGTCGCAGTAGGTCGTGATCGGCTCGCCGCGCACGAACTCCATCACGAAGAACGGGCGGCCGCGTTCGGTCGCGCCCGCGTCGAGCACGCGCGCGATGCTCGGATGGTCCATCAGCGCCAGGGCCTGGCGCTCGGACTCGAAGCGGGCGACGACCTGGCGCGTGTCCATCCCGCGCTTGACGATCTTGAGCGCCACGCGGCGGCGCACCGGCCGCTCCTGCTCGGCCTCGTAGACCTCGCCCATGCCGCCCTCGCCGACCTGCTGCAGGATGCGGTAGTTGCCGATCGTCTGGCCGGTGTGCGCCTCCGGCAGGATCGTGTCGGTGGTGTCCAGCCGCTCCGGCGGTGGGGTGTCGTCGTTCACGGGACTCGGCTCCCGAAGCCCGGGCGGAACGAGTCTAACGCGGCGGGCCGCGGCGCGACCAGGGGGCGTGTCGCGGGCGCGTCAGGGCGGCGGGGCCGCGGGCGCCGCGGCGAGGCGCGCGCCCTCGAGCCGGGTCCAGCTGGCGAGCTGGGCGCCGGCCTCGTCGGACAGGTAGAGGGTGGAGAAGCCGCGCTCGAGCACGGCGAGGCCCAGCTGCTCGACTCCCCGGCGCCGCTCGCCCGCGCCGAGCGATTGCCAGGCCCAGTGGGTCGTCTGAGCGTAGACCATCGGTCCGACGCGCATCGCATGGATCAGCTCGATCGCACCCGGCAGCTCGGACGGCGCGACGTTCAGCTCGACGGTCCCGCGCCGCAGCTTTCCACCGTAGACGATGAGGCAGGCCGCGAGCAGCACCCCCGCCGTCGCCAGCAGCCAGCGCAGCCGGAGTCGCTCGCGCGCCAGGCGTTGCGGATCGAGCACGACGACGACCGGCTTCGCTGCGGCCCCCTGGACGTCCTCGAGGGCGTCGGCGTAGAGACGTTCGGTCGGGACCCGTCGCCCATGCCGGACGCCGCCGCCGGTCTCGCTCGAGTGGCAGGCGCGGAGCAGGCGGTCGAGGTCGGCCGCGGCCTCGGGAGCGGCGAGCGGCGTGCCGCTCGCCGGCTGCGCGGCCACGGTCAGCGCCGCCGTCAGGCGGAGGTAGATCGAGAACAGCTCTCGCTGCAACCGCCGGAGCCGGAGCGTGGAGTCGGCGCTGCCGGCGAGCAGCGCCTCGTCCAGGCGTCGCTGCAAGACGTGCGCGACGAAACGGTACGTGGCGCGGTCGCGCTTCATCCGCTCCAGGACCTGCTCGCGGGCCGCGGCGTGGTCCTCTCCCGCCGCGTCTTGGACCTGCTGCCACGCGGCGAGGTCGTCCTCGATCACGGTCCGCAGCGCGATCGCGTTCACGCCGAGCCAGCGTAGGTCGTCGCCTTCGCCCTCCGCGTCGTGCGCCGCCGCGGAGAGTGCGGCGACGTCGGAATCGGTCAGCGCCGGGACGACGGCGCGCGGCTCTCCGCTCTCCGTCGCCTCCGCCAGCGCCACGAGCCGGGAGGCGAGGACCGTACCGGCGATCAGCGGCTCGACCTCGGGCAGGAGCGCGTCGGCGACCTCGAGCAGGTCGTCCCGTTCACGGGGCGCGAGCCCGTCCAGCCGGTCGCGCACCTCGGCCTGGAACGCGTCGACCGTGCCGAGCAGCCCCGAGACGAGCCGCGCCGAGCGGCCGATGCCCTCGGGTGAGAACTCGGTCGGCTCGAACAGGCCCCGTGTGCCACGCTCCGCCAGCACGCGCAGCGCCAGGGCCGTGCCCACCAGCTCCCGCATCCGGTCTCCGCCGGCGCCGGCCGCGATCCGCGCGATCGCCTCGACCTCCTCCGGACGCGGGTCGATCCCGAGTTGCCCCGCGACCCGCGCTCGCAGCTCCGCGCGGTCGCCGGGGGGCGACGCCAGGGCGGCGTCGATCCGCGCACGAAGCTCCGCCAGCGAAGGCTCGAGGAGCGGGCGCGAGGCCGGCTCCGCCGTCCCGCAGGACGGGCCCGCGGTCCAGGATGGCTCGCCACGCCGGGGTCGCTGCGGGAGCGCGTGCCGCACCCCGTTGAATCTGGATCGCGGATCGGAAGGCCGCCACCCGGTGCGCCACGGCCCGCCGCCGCCGACCCCCGCCCGAGCCGGCGCGTGCCGCCCCCGTTCGAGGGAGCCGAGCAACCGGAAGCCGGCCGCATGTCGGATTCGATCTACAAGGAAGTGACGTTCTTCGCGACTGGAAGGACTTCGCGCCTCCCCGTATGTTCTGGACCCTCATGGTCCGGAATCCACCGCAAGCCGCAGGGCGACGCGGGCAGGGCGACGGGACCCGCCCCGGTGGTGGCAGAGCGAAGGGAGACTCGATGAACGGAACGGGAAGGAACGGCTGGGTCCGCGCGGTCCTGGCCGGGGCGGGGGCCGTCACCGGCTGCTTGCTCGGCGCGCCGCCGACCTACGCCCAGGGGTGAGTGGCCGCGAGAATGAACGCGCCCGTGATTGGCGCGGAGGCGGGGTACGGAGGGGCGGATACGTGGTCGGCGGCGCTCTCCTGGCGCTACCAGAAGTCGGACCGCCACTTCCGGGGATCGGAAGAGGAATCCGACCGCAAGGCGGAGAACAGCGAGGTCATCAACCGCATCTACTTCACGGAGCTGGCGATCACGCGGAACTTCACCGAGCGCTTCAGCCTCACGGTCGGGATCCCGTACATGATGATGGAGCGGTCGCAAGCGCTGCGCGACCCCAGCCTGCCGGACAACGAGTTCGGCAACGACCCGGTGGTCGACCGCACGCAGACGCAGGCCCGCGGGCTGGGCGACATCACCGTCGTGCCGCACTGGTGGGCGTTCGAGCCCGGGACGCACCCGAACTACAACCTGAGCCTCGGCTTGGGCATCAAGCTGCCGACCGGAGAGGACACCGTCGAGGACACGTTCCAGGTCCGGGTCGACACGCCGGGAACGACGTCGGAGCCGTTCCGGGAGACGAACGTCGTCCGCACCGTGGACCAGTCGATCCAGCCCGGCGACGGCGGCCTCGGCTGGATCCTCGACGTGCAGGGGTTCTACCGCTTCGGCCGCGGCAAGGGTGCGACGTACCTGACCGCCACCTACCTGGCGAACCCGGAGAACGTGAGCGAGGGCGCGACCTGGCGCGGCGGCGACGCCGCGCTGTCCGGCCCCGACGGCGACCCGCCCCCGGGGAGCGAGGCCTTCTTCTCGGTGGCCGACCAGTACCTGTACCGGGTCGGCGCGACCTGGTTCCCGTCGAAGAAGGTGGGGCTGAGCCTCGGCGGACGCTGGGAGGGCGTGCCGACCGAGGACCTGATCGGCGACAGCAACGGCTTCCGCCGCCCCGGCTACGCCTTCTCGATCGAGCCCGGCGTCAGCTTCACCACGGGCCCGCACACGTTCTCGCTCCTGGTCCCGTTCGCCGAGCATCGCAATCGGAAGCAGAGCGTGCCGGACAAGGAGGACGACGGCCACGGCGACGCGGCCTTCGCCGATTACCTGATCATCGCCGGCTACTTCCGCCGGTTCTAGATCCGAGACCCGCGCGAGGCTCGAGAGCAGATCGACATCCCGCCCGGAGGGTTCCGCCGCAACGGACCTCCGGGCGGGCCCCCTAGCCCGCGCCGCGGCCCGGCGGATCCGAGCGGCACGAGATTCCGCATCTGCAGGACCGCCGGGACCGCACCGCTCCCCGCGGCTTCGCGCCTCGCAAGCGCCCGCGCCGCGGTCCGTGCCACGATCGGAGCCGGCCCGAGCGCCGCCGGGGAGCGACGAGCCGGCCCCGGGATGACCCGGGAGGTGGTCGAGCGTCGCTCCAGCGCTATCCTCTGGGCGTGGCGCACTCGATCGAGCCGGCGACGAGCGGTCGCGCGCGGTGTCGTGGCTGCAGGCACCCGATCGCGCGCGGCGAGCTGCGCCTGGGGGAGCGCCTGCCGAACCCCTACGCCGAGGGCGAGCTGACCCTCTGGTTCCACCTGGCGTGCGCGGCCTACAAGCGCCCCGACGTGCTGCTCGAGGCGCTCTCCGGCACGAACGCGAGCGTCGGCGACCGCGATGCGCTGGAGCGCGCCGCACGCGGCGCGCTCGGTCACCGCCGCCTGCCGCGCATCGACGGCGCCGAGCGCGCGACGAGCGGACAGGCCAAGTGCCGCAGCTGCCGCGCGCCGATCGCCCGCGGGACGTGGCGCGTGCGGCTCGTGTTCTTCGAGGAGGGCCGGCTGAATCCGGGCGGGTTCGTCCACCTCGGGTGCCGCCGCGCGTACTTCGAGACCGACGACGTGGCGGACGCGGTCCTGCACTTCAGCCCCGACCTGGGCGACGCGGACCGCGTGGAGCTTGCCCGCCTGCTGCGCGCAGGCGGCGAGCGCAACTGAGCCTCGCTCCGGTCGTCGCGCAGCACCGGAAGCCTTCAGACCGAGCGGCCGACGGCGGCCGCGACGCGCGCGAGGTCGGCCATCATCTCGGCGAAGCCCTCGGCGGTCAGGCTCTGCCGGCCGTCGCTCATCGCGCGCTCGGGGTCGGGGTGGACCTCGACCAGCAGGCCGTCGGCCCCGACCGCGAGCGCCGCGCGGGCCAGCGCGGGGACCCACTCGCGCCGGCCCGCCGCGTGGCTCGGGTCGACGATCACGGGCAGATGCGTCCGCTCCTTGAGCACCGGGACGGCGCAGACGTCGAGCGTGTTGCGCGTGGCGCGCTCGAACGTGCGGATTCCGCGCTCGCACAGCACGACACGCGGGTTGCCGGCGGACACGATGTACTCGGCGGCCATCAGCAGCTCCTCGAGCGTGGCCATCATCCCGCGCTTGAGCAGCACCGGCTTCGGCTGCTCGCCGACGGCGGAGAGCAGGCGGAAGTTCTGCATGTTGCGCGCGCCGACCTGCAGCACGTCGCCGAACTCGGCGACGAGTGCCACGTCCTCCGGGGCGACGACCTCGGTCACGATCTTGAGGCCGGTCGCGGCGCGCGCCTCGGCCAGCAGCTCGAGACCCGCGCGCCCCATCCCCTGGAAGCTGTAGGGCGAGCTGCGCGGCTTGAACGCCCCGCCGCGGAGCATCCGCGCCCCCGCGGCGGCCAGCGCCGGGGCGATGCGCTGGAGCTGCTCGCGCGACTCCACGGAGCACGGGCCGGCGGCGATGCACAGCCGCTCGCCGCCGACGATGACGTCGTCGACCTTCACGCGCGTCGGCTCCGGGTGCTGGTCGCGCGAGACGAGCGGGTAGGGCGGAGCGATCGGGCGCACCTCGCGCACGCCGCGCAGCGCGGCGAGCGGCCCGGCGAGCGCCTCGGCCCCGGGGCCGATGACGCCGACCAGCGTCTGGTCGCCGTGCTCGCTGACGTGGACGCGAAACCCCGCGTTCTCGATGAAGCGGACGATCTCGGCCTTGGTCTTGAGCGGGCAGCTCCGCTCCAGCACCGCGATCATCGGGCTCTCCCTCCACCTGCCGCCGCCGCGCGCAGCGATCGCAGGAACGGCAGCGGATCCTCCCCGCTCTCGAGCAGCTCGACCAGGGCGCTGCCGACGATCGCGCCGTCGGCATGCGCCGCGATCTCGCCCAGCTGCCGCGCGCCGCGAACGCCGAAGCCGGCCAGGACCGGAACGGGCGACAGCGCACGGACGCGGTCCAGGTAGTCCGCGAGCGACGCCCCGCCCGCGACCGAGCCGCCGGTCGTCCCCGTCATCGTGACCGCGTAGACGAATCCGCGGCTCGCCGCGCACAGCGAGCGCAGGCGATCGGCGGGGGTCAGCGGGCTCACGAGCTGCACCAGGGCGAGCCCCGCGCGGTCGAACGCGTCGAGCAAGGCCAGGCTCTCCTCGTAGGGCAGGTCGGGCACGATCAGACCGGAGACTCCGGCGTCGGCGGCATCCCGCGCGAGCCGCTCGATGCCCCGGGCGAGCAGCGGGTTGAGGTAGCTCATCAGCACGACCGGCGCCGGCCAGGCCCGCGAGCGCAGCAGCTCGAGGATCCACTCGAGCGTCACCCCCCGCTCGAGCGCGAGCCGGCTCGAATGCTGGATCGTGACGCCGTCGGCGAGCGGGTCGCTGAACGGCACGCCCAGCTCGACGACGTCGCCCTCGACGCAGATCGCGTCGAGGACCGCGGCGAAGCCCGCGCGCGCGGGAAAGCCGGCGGTGACGAACGGTGCGAGGGCCGGGCGACCGGCCGCGTTGGCGGCGCGCACCGCGCCCTCGAGCCGCGCCGCGCCCGCGTTGTCGGCGCCGGCCTTCATGCCGACTCCTGCCGCGGCCCGACGAGCGTCGCCAGGTCCTTGTCGCCGCGTCCCGACAACCCGATCAGGATCACGCCGCCGGGGAGGGCGGTCGCCGCGCGCCGCGCACCGGCGAGCGCATGCGCCGACTCGAGCGCCGGGAGGATCCCCTCGCGCCGGCTGCACTCGGCCGCCGCCGCGAGCGCCTCGCCGTCGGTCACGGTCTCGTAGCGTACGCGCCCGATCGATCGCAGGAAGGCGTGCTCGGGGCCGACGCCGGGGTAATCGAGGCCGGCTGCGACGGAGTGCGTCTCGACCACCTGTCCGTCCTCGTCCTGGAGCAGGAGCGAGTAGCTGCCGTGGAGCACCCCGGGAACGCCCCGTGCCAGGCTCGCGGCGTGCCGTCCGGCCGTGCCGTCCCCGCCGGCCTCGATCCCGAGCAGCTCGACGGCGGCGTCCGCCAGCAGCGGATGGAACAGGCCGATCGCGTTCGAGCCGCCGCCGACGCAGGCCACGGCGACGTCCGGCAGCCGCCCCGTCCGGCGCAGCATCTGCTCCCGCGCCTCGCGGCCGATCACCGACTGCAGCTCGCGGACGAGCCAGGGATAGGGATGGGGCCCGACCGCCGAGCCCAGCAGGTAGAAGGTCTCGACGGGATCGCCCACCCAGTCGCGCAACGCCTCGTCGATCGCCGCACGCAGCGTGCGGTCGCCGCTGTCGACCACGACCAGCTCGGCGCCGAGGTGCTTCATCCGGTCGACGTTGGGCGCCTGCCGCCCGACGTCCACGGCGCCCATGTAGACCCGGCAGGGGAGCCCGACACGCGCGCAGGCGGCAGCGGCGGCGACCCCGTGCTGACCCGCCCCGGTCTCGGCGATCACCCGGCGGGCCCCGAGCCGGCGTGCGAGCAGCGCCTGTCCGATGGCGTTGTTGATCTTGTGCGCCCCGGTGTGCGCCAGGTCCTCGCGCTTGAGCCAGACCTCGGCGCCCCACAGCTCGCCCAGCCGCTGGGCCCGGGTCAGCGGCGTGGGGCGCCCGACCCACTCCCGGTGCTCGTGCGCGAGGCCCTCGACGAAGCTCCGGTCGGCCAGGGCCGCGCGAGCCAGCCGCTCGAGCCGCTCGAGCGCGCCGATCAACGTCTCCGGCACGAACCGTCCGCCGAACGGCCCGAACCGCCCGCGCGCGTCGGGAAGCCGCCCGGCGACGAGGTCGGCGAGGGTCGCCGGCGGCGCCGCCCCGAGCAGCGGATCGATCCCCTTCGGCGTCATCACGGGTCGCCCACCCCGGCCGGCGCGTCGCACGCCCGCCGCACCTCGTCGACGAAGCGGCCGATCCGCTCGGGGTCCTTGATCGCCGGAGCGGACTCGACCCCGCTGCTGACGTCGACCGCGAACGGGCGCACGCGGCGAATCGCGGCGGCGACGTTCTCCGGCGTGAGGCCGCCGGCGAGCACGAGGCGGAAGCGGCGGGCCAGCCGGGCCGCGCGCTCGGGATCGGGCGCGACGCCGCGCCCGCCGCGTCCGGCCGCCTCGAGCAGCAGCGCCGGTTGCCCCAGCTCTGCGGCGCGACGATCGAGGTCCGCTCCGTCGTGCAGCACCGGCAGGAACGCGACCCCGGTGACCAGCGCTTCGCGCAGGCCGGCGACGGGCTCCGCCTGCACCAGGTCCGGTCGCAGGCGGCGCACGACGTCCGCCACCTCGTGGGGCCGTGGGTAGCGGAAGACGGCCACCCGCGTCACGAACGGCGGGAGCGAACGGGCGATCTCGCCGGCCCGCTCGACGTCGACCCGCCGCGGAGAGTCGGCGAAGACGAAGCCGACGGCGTCGGCTCCGGCCTGCACCGCGGCGGCGGCGGCCTCGGGCGTCACGATCCCGCAGATCTTCACCCGGACGCGCACGAGCGTGACACCTCCTCACGTCCTGCCCGGATCATCTGTGCCAGCAGTCGCTCCGGGTCGGCGGCGCGCATCAGCGCGCTGCCGACCAGCACCGCGCGGTATCCGAGCGCGGCGACCTGGCGCGCGTCGTCGGCCGATCCCACACCGCTCTCGGCGACGATCGGCAGCTCTCGCGGCGCGTGAGCGCGCAGCCGGAGGAAGCACTCCCGATCGACGTCGAGCGAGACGAGGTCGCGCGCGTTCACTCCGACGAGCGCCGTGACGCCGCCCGCCGCCGCTCGCTCGCGCGCCGCCAGCGCACGGGCCAGATCCGCGGCGGCGAACGCTTCGAGCAGGACGAACTGCCGGGCTTCTCTCGCCGCGTCGAGCATCTCGTCCAGCCGGGCCTCGTCCAGCAATCGCAGGATCAGCAGCACGCCCGCGGCACCGGCGGCACGCGCCTCGAAGACCTGATACGGATCGACCAGGAAGTCCTTGCGCATCACGGGAACGTGCGTTGCCCGTACCGCTCGCCCCAGGTCCTCCAGGCTGCCGTCGAACTCGTCCGGTTCGGTCAGCACCGAGATCGCCGCCGCTCCAGCCTGCGCGTAGGCGGCGGCGCGCGCCGCAACGCCGGCGAGGGCATCGCCGGCGGCGAGCGACCCCGCGGACGGCGCACGCCGCTTGATCTCGGCGATCACGTCGAAGCCGCGAGCGCTCAGCCGCAGCTCCGACCCCCGCGGCGCGTCGGCGGCCCGCCGTCGCAGGGCCGTATCGCTCTCGCGCCGCCGGGCCTCCCCGACACGCAGCGAGCTGCTCCGGGCCATACGCCCGAGGAAGTCGCTCGCGGTCGCCCGGCCGTCACTCACGACCGGTCTCCCCGGCCGGGGTTGCAGGCACGGCCGTGGCGGCGAGGGCGCCGAGCAGACGCCTGGCGGCGCCGGCGTCGATCGCGCGCTCGGCGCGTTCGCGTCCCTCGACCACCGACGGTGCGACCCCCGCCGCCTCGAGCGCCAGCGCCGCTCCGAGGACGACGGCGTCGCGGTGTGGTCCGACCTCGCCGTCGAAGACCGCGCGCAGCCGGTGCGCGTTGTGCGCGGCGTCGCCCCCCGTGAGCTCCTGCGGGTGGCAGCGAGGAAACCCCAGTCGCTCCGGCTCGCGCAGCTCGTGGCGCACCTCGCCCGGACGCACGTCGAACAGGTGGAACGGGGCGCAGGGAGTGGCCTCGTCCCAGCCGTTCTGGCCGTGGACGACGAACACGCGGCGGATCGGCAGCCGCGCCAGCGTGTCGGCCATCATCCGCGCCGCATCGAGGCTGTAGGCGCCGAGCAGGCCGTGGGGCGGCTCGGCCGGATTCGTCAGCGGACCCAGCAGGTTGAACACCGTGCGCACGCCGAGCGCGCGGCGCACGGCGCCCAGCGCGGCCATCGCCGGATGGAAGCTGGGAGCGAACAGGAACGTGAACCCCGTCGTGTCGAGGCAGCGCAGCGCGGCATCCGCGTTCGACGGCAGCACCAGGCCGAGCTGCTCCAGCACGTCGGCGCTGCCGCAGCGGCTCGAGATCGAGCGGTTGCCGTGCTTGACCACCGGCTGGCCACAGGCCGCGACGAGCAGCGCCGCCGCCGTCGACAGGTTGAGGCTGCCCGAACCGTCGCCCCCGGTGCCGACGACGTCGATCGCGGCCAGGCCGTGGGGCAGGCGCGGCTTCCGCGCCAGGCGGCGCAGCGCCGTGGCGAAGCCGACGATCTCGTCGACCGTCTCGCCCTTCGCCCGCAGCGCGGCGAGCAGGGCCCCGGCCAGCGCCGGGGACGTCGTGGCGTCGGCCAACGCCTCGAGCAGCAGTCCCGCCTCGTCGGTCGAGAGGTCGCCGCCCGACAGCAGCCGCTCCAGCAGCCGCTTCATCCTCGGCCGCCGCCGACCGCCGCCAGGTCGAGGAAGTTGCGCAGCAATCGTTGGCCCTCCGGCGTGAGCACGCTCTCGGGATGGAACTGGACACCCTCCGCGGGAAGCGCGCGGTGGCGGATGCCCATGATCTCGCCGTCCGAGGTGTAGGCCGAGACCGCGAGGTCGGGGGGGAGCGACTCCTCGACGACCGCGAGCGAATGGTAGCGGCCGGCGGCGAAGGGGTTGGGCAGCCCCTCGTACAGCGTGCGGCCGTCGTGGTAGACGACCGACGACTTGCCGTGCACGAGCCGCTGGGCCGGGCCGACGCGCGCGCCGAGGGCGGCCGCCAGCGCCTGGTGCCCGAGGCAGACGCCGAGGACCGGGAGGCACGGGACCATCGCGGCGATGATCGCCATCGAGATCCCGGCGCGCTCCGGCGTGCCCGGACCGGGCGAGACGACGAGGTGCGTGGGCGCGAGCGCCCGCGCGCCGTCGAGGTCGATCTCGTCGTTGCGCCGGACCACGACCACCGCGCCCAGCATCCCCAGCGCCTGCGCCAGGTTGTAGGTGAACGAGTCGTAGTTGTCCACCAGCAGCACGCGCGCGGTCACAGCTCCTCCTCGGCCAGCGACAGCGCCGTCTCCAGCGCGGCGCCCTTGGCCAGCACCTCGTCGTGCTCGCGCTCGGGCACGCTGTCGGCGACGATCCCGGCGCCGGCCTGATACGAGTAGCTCTCGCCGGAGAACACCAGGGTGCGGATCGCGATCGCCTGATCCATCGCCCCGCCGTGGCCGAAGTAGCCGACGGTGCCGGCGTAGACGCCGCGCCGCGCCGGCTCCAGCTCGCCGATCAGCTCCATCGCGCGGATCTTCGGCGCTCCGACCACCGTGCCCGCCGGAAACGCGGCCGCGAACAGCTCGAACGCATCGTGCTCGGGAGCGAGCACGCCGCGCACGCCGCTCACGAGGTGCATCACGTGGCTGTACCGCTCGACCGTCCGGAAGGGCTCGACGCGCACCGAGCCCGTGACCGCCACGCGCCCCAAATCGTTGCGCGCCAGATCGACGAGCATCACGTGCTCGGCCGCCTCCTTCGGATCGTCGAGCAGCTCGCGTTCGAGCGCGGCGTCGCGATCCGCGTCCGCGCCGCGGGGCCGCGTCCCGGCGATCGGGCGCAGGGAGGCCTCCCGCCCCGCGAGCCGCACCAGCGCTTCGGGGGAGGAGCCGACGACGGCCAGCCCGTCCAGCGCGCAGAAGTACATGTAGGGCGAGGGGTTGAGCAGCCGCAGCGCGCGGTAGGCCTCGAACGGCTGCAGCTCCGCGCGACCTTCGAACCGCACCGACAGCACGAGTTGGTACACCTCGCCCGCCGCGATCTCGCGCTGGGCGCGCTCGACCGCCGCGACGAATGCGGGACGGTCGAAGCTGGGTCGTGGAGCGGAGTGTCGCCCGCGGCGCGAGCGGCCCGGCACCGGCCCGCGCAGCGCGCGCACGATCTCGCCGCGCAGCGCAGCACGCTCGGCGTCGCTCCCGTCGTGCAGCAGCGCGACGCGGCGCGAGACGTGATCGAAGACCAACAGCGAGCGCGGCGCAGTGTACAGGGCGTCGGGCTCGCCGTGGTCGGTCGCGGGCAGCCGCTCGAGGTAGCGGGCCGCGTCGTAGCCGGTTGCGCCCACCAGCCCGCCACGGAACGGCACGCCATCGAGCTCGGGCGCCAGGCGAGGTGCGAGATCGAGGGCGGCGCGCAGCGCGGCGAGCAGCTCGGGGCGCCCGGGGACCGCGACCTTCCGGCCGCCGACGTCGAGCGTGCCCGCCTCGAGCCGGACCGAGAGCGATTCCCCCAACCCGACGAACGAGTAGCGGCCGAGACGCTCCCCGCCCTCGACGCTTTCGAGCAGGAAGCGCGGCTCGAACGCGCCGAGCTTGAGGAACGCCGAGACCGGCGTGTCGAGATCGGCCGCGATGTCGAAGGCTGTCTGCACGCTGCCGCCTCCTCGTGCCCTCCGGAGGCGGGGGCGGGCCGCACGCTCGACCCACCCCCGTCGCGGGAGGTGGGGTCCGTGGCCTTGCCCGATCGGTGCTTTATGGCCCGGCGGAGCCCGCCTCCCGCGCGCACCACCACCACGGGCGCGTCGGACGGACGAAGGCTCGGCACCGGACCACCATGACGAACACCTAGATACGCGGACGGGCTGCGGGAGTCAAGCTCCGCCTCGCGCCGGTCCCGCCGGCGGGCGTGGCCGGCCCGGAAACGCGGTAAAATCGGGCTCTACGGCGAGGCCTGCATGAGCGACCGAGGCGACACCCTGGCGCCGGCGCCGGGCGGAAGCCCGTGGCTTCTGAACCTGAAGCTGAGCATCCCCGGCGACGTCAAGGCGATCGAGCCCGCGGTCGAGAAGATCCTGTGGGTGCTGTCGCAGCTCGGCTGCGCGGCGGGCAAGGAGTTCGAAGTGGAGACGGCGCTGCGCGAAGCGCTCGCCAACGCGGTCGTCCACGGCTGTGGCGAGAACCCGAGCAAGCGGGTGCAGTTCCTGGTCGCCTGCAACGAGGATCGCTCGGTGACGATCGTCGTGCGCGATCCGGGCAAGGGGTTCGACCCGGGGGCGGTCCCGAGCCCGGTCGAGCGCGAGCGCCTGCTGGCGGTCCACGGGCGCGGCATCTACCTGATCAACCAGCTGATGGACGACGTGCGCTTTCGCCGCGGCGGCACCGAGATCCAGATGCGCAAGAAGTAGCTCGCGCCCGGCACGTTCGGCATTGTCGGCGTAGTCGGGTGGTCGCATCGCGTCGCACCGCGTCGCGCCGCGGCGCGCGCCGCCGAGAAAGCGCTTGCCGCTCCTCGGGCTTCGGCGTCTATTCAACGACTGTGAACCGTGCGACCAAAGGCGACCCGATCGAATCGCACGAAACGAGAGGGGACCGGAACGAGCGACCGAGCCCGGGCCGGTGATCTCCGATCGGGCGGGGAGCGCGCGCGAAGCTCGCGGCGACGGTCGGCACGGCACGCGCGGGGGCCTGCAGATGCGACGTCAGCCGGCCGGGCACGGGGCGGCAACGGCGGTCGCACTGCGCGCCCCGGCGCTGGCGATCCTCCTGCTCGCCGCCGCTGCGCTCGGGGCGGGCGAACCGCGGGTCGCGGACCCGGCCGCCGCGGCGCTCGCGTCCTGCCGGCGGGCGGACGGCACGCTCGCGCGGTACCTGCTGTGCCTCGAGCTCGAGGCCCGGTGGCCCGCGTCGTCGCATGCGGGCTACTACGCCGAGCTGGAGCAGCTGGAGGACGGAATCCTCCGCCGCCTCCCGCGGCGCCCGGCCTCGACGAGCGTCCGTGCCCTGCTCCCGCGCCTGCATCACGCCGGCGCGCCGGCCACCCGCTACCAGGTCGCGCTGACGCTGGCCGATGCGCTCGACGCGCGCCGCAGCGATCGCGAGCCCAGGCTCGCTGCGGACTGCGACCTGTTCTCGTTCCTGAACGCGGGCGTGGGTGAACGCTACTACGGCGCGGCGGCGGCCGACCACGGCGTGGGCGCCGTCCGGATCCGTCACGATCACGTCGTCACCGCCGCGGTGGAACAGGGGAGAGTCACGGCCGTGCTCGAGACCGCCGACGGATCGACGAGCGGCGCACCGTGGCCGGGGGACCCGGCCGGCCTGCGGCCGATGTCCGAGCGCGAGGTGGTCGCCCTGTACCTGGCGAACGTCGGGCTCGCGCTGGAGATCGAGGGGCGGACGGAGGACGCCCTCGCGTTCTTCGATCGTTCGCTGAGCTTCAATCCCGCGGAGTTCGTGGCGCACCTCGGACGGGGCGTGGCGCTCTTGCGCAGCGCCGGAGAAGGCGATCGGAGCGCGAGCTGCGCGGCTGCGGACGGCCGGCTGTCCGCAGCGGAGCAGGCGGCGCGCACGGCGCTCGAGATCGCGCCCGAGGCAGACAGTCCGTACGGGCTGTTGGGGCGCATCAAGCTGCGCGGCTGCGCCCCGGCGAGCGCGGAGCAGTTTCTGGAGCAGGCGCTCTCGCGGCGGCAGGATCCGGTCCATCACTACTACCTGACGCTCGCGCTCGAGGAGCAACGGAAGTTCGAGCGGGCGATCGAGACCGCGCGCCGGGGCAAACGGCTGCTCGGCAAGGAGGATCCCTCGCGCTACCGCGCGCTGCGCCTCGAGCTGGACTACCTGCTCGCCGTCGCCCACACCTTCCGCGCCGAGACGCTGAGTTCGGAAAGCGACCTGCAGAAGGCGATGCGGCACCTGTCGTCGATCCGCGGCCTGCGCCCGGCGGACGGCAGCGAGCAGCGGCTGGAGGCGTGGATCGACCGCGTCGACCGGCGCATCGGTCCCGTGCGCCGCGAGTTCGGGATCCCGCACGCGACGCCGCGAACCGTCGACGCCTCCCTCAGCGAGTAGACGCGCCGCCGCCGGCTGCCTCCCGGCGCGCCCCCGCCCCGAACCGGCTACCATGAGCCCGGCGAGGCGCTCGGAGCGGTGCCCGGCGGCCGCTCCCGGCCCGTCGAGACGGACCACGATTCCGCCGAGGAGGAGGCCGTGCACGTTCCGGAGAGAGCAATTCGTCGCGAGCCGCGCGCGTGGCTCGCCGCGCTGCTGGTCGCAGCCGGCCTCGGCGCCTCGACGATCTCGACCGCCGCGAAGCCGCGCAAGGCCGGCGCCGCGGCGGGAGCCGCCCGCGTCCGGAGCCTGGCCGAGACGGTGCGGGAGGCCCGCCCGATCCCCGGGCTCGTCACGTTCTATCGCGAGCCGGACAAGCTCTACATGCTGCTGCCGGCCGAGCTCGACGGGGCGCCGCTCGGGTTCTCGGCCGTGCTCGTCGGGGCGGCCGGGGACTTCCTTCCGCGCGGCAGCAGCCTCGAGACGCAGCTCGTGCGCTGGCGCCGGGTCGGCGACCACCTCGTGCTGCGCAAGGAGAACCTCGACTTCCGCGGCGCCGCCGGCTCCGCCCTCGCGGCCGCGCTCGAGGCGTCGTTCGCCGACTCCCCGGTGCATTCGGCCAAGCTCGTGCCGCTGAGCGACGATCCGGCGCCGCTGTTGATCGACGCCACCGGCCTGTTCGGGCCGCAGCTGGCCGAGATCCTCTCCGAGCGGAGCGGATACGCGGCGCGCCCCGAGGACGCCGTGCTGGTCTCGCTCCGTGCGTTTCCCGACAACGTCGTCGCGCGCGTCAGCTACACCTTCCGCCGTGGCCCGAGTGTCGCGGCCGCGGGCGGGGAGGCGGGATTCGCGCGATTCCTGCGGCCGGGACGCCTGCCCGACCCGCGCTCGGCCGAGATCGTCGTCGACTACCATTTCTACCGGCTGCGCGAGGACGGCTACGAGCCGCGCTTCGCCGACGAGCGCATCGGCGCCATGACGCACGAGTACAAGGACTACTCCGAGCTGGACGGCCGCGACACGCTGTTCCGCCACGCCGTCCTCCGCTGGGACGTGCGCAAGGCCGATCCTGCCGCCGCGGTCTCCCCGGCGGCCGAGCCGATCACGTTCTACCTCGACCCCTCGATCCCCGCGGCGTGGAGGCCGCTCGTGCGGCAGGGGGCGTTGTGGTGGAACACGGCGTTCGAGCGGGTCGGGCTCCGCGACGCCGTGCGCGTGCTCGACGCCCCGGACGACCCGGCCTGGGATCCGGCCGACCTCCATCACTCCGTGATCTACTGGAACCTGGCGGACGACCTCGTCTTCTCCGGAATGGCCGGTCCGTCGCTCGTCGATCCCCGCACCGGGCAGGTGCTGCAGGCCAACGTCTACCTGAACGGCGAGTTCTTCTCGTTCGCCCTCAACCGCTATCTCGTCTACTCCTGGTGGCGCGCCCCCGAGCCGGGCGCCGAGGCCGAGCTGGCGCGAGCCCGGCGCGAGCTGCTCGCCGCCCGGCGGGGGCGGCCCGACGCCTGCGACCGCCAGGCATCGTTCTCGAGCCAGCTCGCCTTCGCCCGGCTGGTGCTGCTGGCGCGGGGCCAGCTCCTCCCCGGCACCCCGGAGGCCGAGCGCTTCGCCCGCGAGGCGTTCCTGGAGCTCGTGGCGCACGAGGTCGGCCACGCGCTCGGGCTGCCGCACAACTGGAAGGCCAGCCTGGTCTCGCGCTGGGCGGACGTGCGCGACGGGCGGGTCTCGGGTCGGGTGGACTCCGCGACGCCGCCCGGCGCCACCCTGCCGCTGTTCTCGGCCTCGGTGATGGACTACAACCCGATCTACCTGGCGCCGCGCGGCGCGGCGCAGGGCGACTACTTCCTGCAACAGCTCGGCCCGTACGACGATCTGGCGATCGAGTACCTCTACCGTCCGCTGGACGGGCTGTCCGCGGCCGAGCGGGCCCGCGAGCTGGAGCGGATCGCCTCGCGCGCCGAGACCGAGCCCGGGCTCGTCTACGACGACGGGCGGCTCGGGTCGATCGATCCGACGAGCAACTCCGACGACTTCGGCGACGAGCCGCTGGCCTTCGCCGAGTCGCGGCTGCGGGTGATCCGCGAGGAGCTGCTGCCGAGGCTGCCCGAGCTGGTGCTGGCCGAAGGGCACGACTACAGCCTGCTGCGCCAGGCGCTCGATGCGGCGATCTTCTCCGTGGCGATGGACTACGTCGACCTCGCCGCCCGCCACGTCGGCGGGCAGGTGGTGCTGCGCCGCGTCGCCGGGTCGGCGGCGGGCGCGGGCGGGCCGCCGCCGATCCGGCCCGTGACGGCCGCGCTGCAGCGCCAGGCGCTCGACGTGCTCGATCGCGAGGTCTTCGCCGACGGTGCCTTCGCCCTGCCGCCGGAGACGATGGCGCTGCTCAAGGCCGACCTGCTGCCCGACTGGAACTACCCCTGGCGCTACGCCAGCGACTACCACCTCGGGAGTCGCGTGGCCGGACTCTACGAGGCGGCGCTGGCGACGCTGCTCGAGCCGGCACGACTGGCGCGCGTGATCGACAACGAGCGGCGCGTGGCCGCCGCGGCCGATCGCTTCCTGCTGCCCGAGCTGTTCGAGCGGCTCGAGCGCTCGACGTTCGGCGACCTCGCCGCGGGGCCGCCCTCGGCGGATCGCCGGGCGCTCGGCCGGGCGCTCGTCGCGCGGCTCGTCGGGCTCGCGCTCGAGCCCGAGCGCGGGACGCCGGCGGAGGCCTCGCAGCTCGCCACGCGCTCGCTGCGTCGGATCGCCGACCGCATGGAGGCCGCACTGGCCCGCGAGGGGATGGATCCGACCACGGAAGCCCACTTCGCCGACCTGGCGCGGCGGGCCCGGCGAACGCTCGAAGCCTCGATCGAGCTGTCGATCGACTAGCCCCCCGGGGCCGCCGCCGCGGGCGGGCCGTTCGCCCCGGGCCGACCCGGGGTGTCCGCGGTGGCGGTCGGGGCTACAATGCCGCGCCCGACCTTGCCGGGCGCCGCTCGAGGCGCGCTGCCTTGGCCGGGGCCGAGGAGCGAGCACCGTGACGATTCGCCAGCGATTCCGGAGACGGGTGGCTCGCCTCGGACCGGCCGCGGTCCTGGGGCTGCTCGGAACCACGGCGTCTGTTCCGGCCGAGGAGGTCCCCGTGCGCTGGAACCTCTCCGAAATCTACGCCGACGTCGAGCGCTGGGAGGCCGCCAAGCGCGAGTTCGCCGGGCGCCGCTCGGCGATGGAGCGCTTCCGGGGCCGGCTCGGCGAGAGCGCAGCCCAGCTGCGCGAGGCGCTCGACACGCGGTTCGCGCTGTTCAAGGAGCTGGAGCGGCTGGGAAGCTACGCCAGCATGCTGGCCGACGAGGACACGCGCGAGGCGGGGCCGCAAGGGATGAAGCAGGCGCTGCAATCGCTGGCCTCGGAGATGGAGGCCGCGAGCGCCTGGTTCGAGCCCGAGGTCCTGGCGCTGCCGCCGGCGCGGCTGGACGAGCTCCTGGCCCGGGAGCCGGGCCTCACGATCTATCGCCGCTACCTCGAGCGGCTGGAGAAGCGCCGTCCCCACGTGCTGGACCCGGCCGGCGAGGAGATCCTCGGGATGACCGAGCGCATCACCGGCACGGGCAGCACGGTCGGCGGGCTCTTGCGCAACGCCGAGATCCCGTGGCCGACGATCCGGCTCGCCGACGGCAGCGAGCTGCGGGTCGACACCCAGGGCTTCTCCAAGGGACGGCGCTCGTTCGTCCGCGACGACCGCATCGCGGCGTTCCGCGCCTTCCACGGCCAGCTCGCCGCGTTCCAGAGCAGCCTGGCGGCGACGTTGTCGTCGAGCGTCCAGGAGCACGTGTTCACGGCACGGGTGCGCCGCTACCCGTCGTCGCTCGATGCGTCGCTGGAGCGCAACGAGGTCGACCCCGCCGTCTACCGCATGCTGATCGACGAGATCAACGCCAGCCTGCCCACGCTGCACCGCTACCTCGCGCTGCGCGGGCGGATCCTCGAGCTGCCGGACCTGGCCTATCACGACATCTACCCCCCGCTGGTCGACGCGGTGACCGCCGACTACGGCTGGGACGGGGCGAAGCGGCTGGTGGTCGAGGCGCTCGCGCCGCTCGGCGGCGACTACCAGTCACGCCTGGCCCACGCCCTGGACGCGGGCTGGGTCGACGTCTTTCCGCGACAGGGAAAGCGCGCGGGAGCGTACGTCAACGGATCGGTCTACGACGTGCACCCTTACATGCTGCTCAACCACCAGGACGACTACAACAGCACGAGCACCCTGGCCCACGAGGCGGGACACCTGATGCACTCGTGGTACTCGAACGAGGCCCAGCCCTACCCGACCGCGGGGTACGCGATCTTCGTCGCCGAGGTGGCCTCGACGGTCAACGAGGTGCTGCTGTTCAAGTCGATGCTCGCCGCGGCGGGCGACGACCGGGCGCGGCTGGCGCTGCTCGGGAATTTCCTCGACGGCCTGCGCGGGACGGTCTTCCGCCAGACCCAGTTCGCCGAGTTCGAGCTGGCGATCCACGAGGCGGCCGAGCGCGGCGAGCCCTTGACGGGGGAGAGCCTGAACGCGCTGTACCTGGAGCTGGTGCGGCGCTACCACGGCCACGCCGCCGGCGTGATGCGGATCGACGACGCCTACGCCCCGGAGTGGGCCGCAGTGCCGCATTTCCACTACAACTTCTACGTCTACCAGTACGCCACGAGCTACGTGGCGGCGATCGCCCTGGCCGAGGGGCTGCTCGAGGGTCGGCCGGGTGCGCGCGAGCGGTACCTGACCTTCCTGCGGGCGGGGTCGACGCGGACGCCGGTCGACCTGCTGCGCGAGGCGGGTGTCGACATGACCACCCCGGAGCCGATCCGCGCCGCGATGCGGCTGATGAACGGGGTGATGGACGAGATCGAGGCGATCCTGGGGCGCCGCGGATAGCCGGACCGCGGGTTTTTCCCCGCATCCCGCTTGAAGCTCGCGCCGGATCGGCGTATGAGAGGATCGTCCGTCGAAGGGAGGGCCGGCATGCGCCAGGTGCTGAGGGTGGGGTTTGCCGTGACGTGTCTCGGCCTGGCGGCGGGCGATGCCGCCGCGCGGCTGCGGGTCGGCGAGGAGATCGTCGAGCGCATCGAGTCGCAGCACCCGTACGGCGCGGGGCCCGCAGCCGAGCCGGTCCTCGCGCGCACCGTGCGCCATGCGGCCGCGACCTACATCGCGCTCCACTTCGAGCGCTTCGCGCTGGCGGACGGCGACTACCTGATCGTGCGCTCGCCCGACGGCAGCCAGTCCTGGCGCTACGAGGGGCTCGGTCGCGCCGGTCTCGGGCTGAGCCCGGAGGGCTTCTGGGCCACGTTCATCCGCGGCGATTCGGCGATCGTCGAGCTCTACGCGCCGAGCGGCGGCGCCTGGGGCTTCGCCATCGACCGCTACGCGCGCGGCTACACCGAGCCCGAGATGCTGGAGCGCGGCGCCGCCGGGGATCCGCAGGACATCGAGGCGATCTGCGGCACCGACGACTCGCAGTGGGCCAAGTGCTACCAGACCAGCGAGCCCGAGATCTACGACCAGAGCCGCGCCGTCTCGCGGCTGTTGATCCAGGGCTCGTTCAGCTGCACCGGCTGGCTGGTCGGCTGCGAGGGGCACGTGATGACCAACAACCACTGCATCGCCAGCCAGAGCGACGCGAGCAACACCGACTACGAGTTCATGGCCGAGGGCGCGACCTGCTCCACGAACTGCTTCGGCTTCGGCTGCCCGGGGCCGATCGAGGCCACGAGCGCGACGCTGGTCAAGACCAACGTCGCGCTCGACTACACCTTGGTCAAGCTCCCCGTCAACGTCACGCCGACCTACGGGTTCATGACCTTGCGCGACAGCGGCGCGCTGCTGAACGAGCGGATCTACGTTCCCCAGCACCCGGCCGGCTGGGGCAAGCGCATCGCCGTGTTCTCGACCCACGCCCAGGACCAGTCGGGCTTCTGCGAGATCTCGTCGCTGAACGCCCCGCCCTGCATCGGCGGCCCGGGCGACATCGGCTACTTCGCCGACACGCAGGGCGGCTCGTCCGGCTCGCCCGTGCTGGCCTATTCCGATCACAAGGTGGTGTCGCTGCACCACTGCGCCAACTGTCCCAACCGCGGGCTGGACATCGTCGACGTGATCGGCAACCTGGGCACGAGCCTGCCGGCCTGCGCGACGGCGAACCTGGTCGGCAGCGTCGTGCTCGACGACGACCGCTACGCCTGCAGCGACACGACGGCGATCACGGTCGAGGACGACTCGCTGCAGGGCGAGACGAGCCACGCGGTGACGATCGATTCCCCGGCCGAGCCGGCCGGGGAGAGCGTGGTGCTCACCCCCGTCCCGGCCGGCTCGGGCAACTTCGTCGGCACGATCCAGCTGACCGCGGCCGCCGCCTCGGGCGGCGACGGGAAGCTGTCGGTCGGCGACGGGCAGACGATCACGGTGCTCTACATCGACGAGGACGACGGGCTGGGCGGCGTCGACGTGCCGCGCACCGCGACCGCCGACGTCGACTGCATCGCGCCGCTGATCTCGAACGTCCAGGCGACGAACGTGGGCGGGGCGACCGCCACGATCGGCTGGACCACGAACGAGCCGTCCACCAGCCGCGTGACCTACGGGGTGACGCCGCCGGGATCGACGTCGGTCGAGAACCTCGCGCTGGTCACGAGCCACAGCCTCGGCCTGACGGGCCTGCTGCAATGTCGCGAGTACTTCTTCTGGGTCAGCTCGGCCGACGACGTCGGAAACCTCGCGGCGGACGACAACGGCGGGGCGTATTACAGCTTCGAGACCAGCTGCACGCCGCCGCCGCCGGTGCCGGACGGCAGCGGCGCCAGCTCGCCGCTGACGGTCGAGCGCGTCAACGCCAGCGGGACCCAGCTCAAGCTGTACTGGGACAACGGCTGCGTGACGCCGCCGGCGACGGCCAAGATCCTGTACGGCCCGCTGGACCAGGTCGCGTCCTACGCGCTCGGCGGCGCGGTCTGCTCGATCCCGCGCCTGGCCACCCCCAAGACCTGGAGCCCGGTGCCCGCGGGCGACCTGTGGTTCGTGATGAGCGGCGACAACGGCTTCGGCCACGAGAGTTCGTGGGGCGTCGACAGCGGCGGGCAGGAGCGCAACGGTCCGACCGCCAGCGGTCTGTGCGGCAGCTCCGTCAAGAACCTCGGCTCGAGCTGCCCGTAGCGCGCCGGCCCGCGGCGAGCGGAGCCGCCCGGACATCTCGCCGGGCGGCCGCGCCGCGGCCGTCGCGGCCCGGCGGGGATCGGCCGGCTCCCGCCCCCGGAGCACGCGGTCGCGCCCCGGCGTGCGCGGCGGCGAGCGGGCGTCAGGCGCGGTAGAAGAGGCGCTTGTACCAGGGCACGCCTTCTTGCTTGAGGCGGCGCCGCAGCTCGCGCAGCTCCTCCCGCTGCTTGTCGCGCGCGAGCCGCTCGAGGTAGGCCTCGCCCTCGCTCTCGTGGCAGTCCTTGTACTTGCGGCCGGCGCCGCAGGGGCAGGGCTCGTTGCGGCCGATCTTGGCGACGTGGCGCGTCTCCGGGGTGTAGTTGAACCCCGGCCAGATGACCTTGGAGTTCCTGCGGAAGTTCCGACCCATGCGAACCTCCGATCGCCGGGCACAGTGTACGGCGACCCTCGCGGGCGGCAACGGGCGCCGGCGGATTCGTCGGTTTCCGGCCTTTCGGCCGGCGTGCGGGGCGGATCGCGGGAACCGCTCGCGGGCGGCGGGGTCCGTTCGACCGGGCCCGACGACGGGCCGCCGAAAGGAGACGTCATGCTCGGTCACCTGCTCCGCTTCGCTGGCGTCACGGCCATCGCGGCACTGCTCCTCCCCGGTCCGGCCCGGGCGCTCGAGCGCGTTCCGTACGAGCTCGAGCTGCTCGTCGACGGCGTCCCGCTGGAAACGCTCCCGGCGCGGGACAGGACCTACGTCGAGGCGCTGCGCGGCCGGGAGTACTCGATCCGCCTCACCAACCGCACCCCGGAGCGGATCGCCGTCGCGCTCGCGGTGGACGGGCTCAACACGATCGACGCCAAGCGCACGCCGGCGCGCGCGGCGGCGAAATGGATCCTCGGCCCGTATGCGAGCGTGACGCTCGACGGCTGGCAGACGGGCCCCGACACCGCGCGCCGCTTCTTCTTCACGACCGAGGAGGAGTCCTACGGGGCCTGGCTCGGCCGGACGGAGAACCTGGGGCTGATCTCGGCGGCGGTGTTCCGCGAGCGGCGCCCGGTGCCGATCCCGATCCAGCGTCCCGTGCCGCCGGCCCGCAAGTCCGGAAGCCACGCCGCACCCGCCGGGCCGGAGCGGGAATCCGTCGGCGATCGCACGGCTCCTCGCGCGGGAGCCGCCGAGCCCGGTGCATCGGCGCCGTACCCGCTCGAGTCGCTCGCGGCCGACGAGCTGGCGGCGACCGGCATCGGCCGCGAGGTCGGCCACAGCGTGCGCACGGTGCCGTTCGAGGCCGAGTCCTCTCCCGCGGCCGTGCTGGAGCTGCGCTACGAGTACCGCGACGCGCTGGTGCGGCTCGGCGTGCTTCCCCGGCCGGGGTCGTGCCTCGAGGACGCGCTGGAACGCCGGGAGCGGGCCCGCGGCTTCGCGGGCCTGTCGTTCGCGCCCGATCCCTTCCGTTGAGGCGGGGCTGCCGCGCGGGCGTGGTGCTCCCGCGCCGCGAGCCCGGGCGAGCTACCATGCTGGCCGCCGACCCTCGGGAGGCCCGCGCCGGGGAGCCGCGAGCGGGTCGTCCGGTGTCCCGTGAGGGCCCAGCATCGATGATCGCGCCGGCGAGGCGCACCGGCAGCGCGCGGACCACGCTCTGGGTCTGTGCCGCCCTTTATCTCCCGTTCGTCTTTCTCGGCTACGGCGCCGACGTCGACACCTACACCGCGATCGCGGCGGGCGAGCGGGTGCTGGACGGGGAGGCGTACCGCCCGTCGCGGCCCCCCGGGTTCTTCCTGCACGAGCTGGGCTCGGCGCTCCTGTCGCGCCTCGGCGGGAGCCTCCTGACGAACGGCGCGACGGCGGCCGCGGCCCTGCTCGCGATCGCGTGCTTTCTCGACCTGGCGCGGCGCCGCTCGATCCCGCACCGCAGGCTCCTGGCGCTGCTCCTGGCGGCTCACCCCTACTTCTGGATCGCGGCCACGAGCACGATCGACGACGCCTGGGCGATCGCCGGCCTGCTGCTCGGCCTCGCGCTCTTGGACCGTGACCGGCCGGTCTCGGCCGGGCTGGCGTGGGGTCTCGCCGCCGGCTTCAGGCTGTCGGCGCTCCCGGTCGGCGCGGCGATCCTGGTCGGGTGGTCGTCCTGCGGCCGCTCCCGGAGGGCCGCCGCGGGGCTGATCGCTTCGGCCGTGGCGGCGGCCTGCTACGTCCCGTCGTTCGTCCACGCCGGCCACACGCTGGGGTTCCTGTACGTCGCCGCCGGGCCGCGGGAGCTGTGGACGCTCGCCGGACACGCCGGTCGCTTCGTGTTCAAGAACGTCAGCCTGTTCCTGGGACTGCCGGCGACGGTCTTCGTCCTGTGCGTGTTGCCGTTCACGCTACGCGCTCTCGGCCGGGCGTGGGGCGGAGGCTGGAAGCCGATCCTCGCGCCGTCGCTCCTCGCGCTGGCCGCGAGCGAGCTGCTGTTCTTGCGGTATCCCCTCCATCCGAGCCACCTGCTGCCGGGCTTGCCGTTCCTGCTGCTGGTCCTCGGGATCGCCTGGCGCGACCGCCGTCGCTGGCTGATCGCCGCCGGGTCGCTGATCCTGTCGACCAACTTCCTCGTCATCCTGCTCGCGCGCCCCGACGTGCCCAACCGGGCCACCCGGGCCCACTTCGGCCTGTGGGTCGAGCGCGGGGCCCTCGTGCGGGACCTGCAGCTCCGGCTCGAGCTGCGGACGGCGCGGTCGGTCGCCGACTGTCAGCGAGTCGTCCAGGGCGGGCCGGCCCCGCCCTGACGCGGCTCACTCTCCGAGCGTCAGCGTCCCCGTCGGCTCCTCCTGCCCGTCCTCGATCTCGGCGTGGGTCCCGCGGAAGGTGCCGTTCTCGAAGCGGCCGCGGAAGGTGAAGGCCCGGTTCTTCTCCTCGTTGAAGACCTTGCCCGAGAGTTCGCCCGCCGTCAGGCTTCCCTCCGCGGTCCCGGAGTACACATGCTTGCCCCGGAACTCGAAGTGGAACGCCACGTCCCAGGCGGCCTCGCCGGTGGGGGTGAACACGGCCTCGAGGTCGCCGCCCTTGCTCGACTGGCTCCAGACGAACCCCCCCTTGAGCGTGCGCGGCTCGGGGGCATTCCCGGTGGCCCACGCTCCGGACGACAAGGTGGCGAGCGCGACACCGATCAGCACGATTCGTCGCATGAAACCTCCCCCGGCGTTTTCGCAGCGCCTGGACGAATGAGCTTCGATCATCCCACGCTCCCGGACCCGCGGCAAGGCGAGCGCGAGCGCGCGGCCCGGAGCGAAGTGGCGGGTGGCTCGCGCCCGGCCGGGGAGCCGGCCGCCGGCGAGCCGGGCTCGGCGGCTCGAAGCCGGCGGGCGAGCCGGCGAGCGCGAAAGGGACCGAGCGTCGTCCCCGGGACGGACGGAGACGACCGCGCGCGGGCCGCGGCGGGAGCGGCCGACGTCAGGCACCTGGCGTGGGGCGCGACTCGCCCGCCCGCCGCGCGAGGAAGATGAAGGCCCAGCCGATGAGCACGGTCGGCGGCCCCTCGGTCCAGCTCCAGTGCGCCGGCATCCCGACCGCGAAGTCGATCGCCGTCAGCGCCAGGCCGAGCGCGATCGTCAGCCGGCCGACGACCACGATCAGCGCCAGGTGGCGGCGCGCGTTCCGCGCGAGGTACAGCGTGAACGCGCCGAGCAGCGCGTACAGCGCCGACAGCGAGCGCGTCAAGTACTCGACGAGCGGCGAGCGGTGGAACGGTCCCAGGCCCAGCCAGTCGTTCACCGCCGCCATCCACGACGTCGGCATCACGATCGCGAAGACGGCGCAGGACGCCATGCCGCCCATCAGGTAGAGGATCCCGACGAGCAGGCGCTCGGCCGTGCGGGACGCAAGGCGCATCGTGTCAGGGAGTCTAGCGCAGCAGGAGAACGGCGGGCGATCCCCGGCCAGCCGGCGCCGGCTTCACGTCGACGCGGAGTCTGCCGACCGACCTGCGGGGCACGGATCGCCCGCTCGGCGAGCAGGGGGACGACCTCGTCCAACGAACGGCCCCCGACCTGGCGCAGCAGGCTGTGGACGGAAGGACGCGGGCGGGTCGCCCGCAGGCCGACCCCCGTCAGCCCCCGATCCGTCCGGATCCTAGCCCGCGGTGCTCGCCGCGCTCACGATCCGCGCGATGCGGCGTCGGGCGGAGCGTTTGCGGCCCGCACGGAGATCGTCGATCGCCTCCGAATCGACGAGGCGGTACCACAGCTCGCGGCGCGTCTCGAAGTCGAGCCGGGCGAGCGGCCGGCGGAGCCGCCCCATGCACTCCAGGAACTCGCCGTACTCGGGGCCCAGCTCCCGCTCGAGCCGCTGGCGCAGGCGGACGGCGAGCGCCGGCGCGCAGCCGCTCGTCGAGATCGCGACCACGAGCGGCCCCCGGCGCACGACCGAGCCGGCGACGAAGCCCGACCGCGGCACGTCGTCCACGACGTTGACGAGCGCCCCCTCGCGCTGGGCCTCGGCCGCCGCCGCGGCCCGTACGTCCTCGTCGCGGTCGGTCACGATCACGAGGAACGCCCCCCGCAGATCGCCCGAGCGGTAGTCGCGCTCGATCCACTCCAGGCGACCGCATGCCGCGTGATCGCGAAGCCGCGGGGTGGGCCGCGCGGCGACGACCGTCACCGAGGCGGCGCAGGCGAGCAGGCCATCCACCTTGCGCTCGGCTTCCGCGTCGCCGCCGACGACCACCGACCGGCGGCGGTCGAGCCCGACGAGGAACAGGGGATAGACCTTCATCGCGCCGACCGCTCCGAGCGGCCCGGCCCGACGCGCAGCAGGCCGCCGTGGATCCCGCACTCGGTCTTGGCGAAGCTCGGCCAGCGCCCGGCCCGCGGCCCTTCGCCCGGCAGCACGGCGCGCGTGCAGGGGCGGCAGCCGATGCTCGGATAGCCCTGCCGGTGCAGCGGGTTCGTCGGCAGCCCGTGGAGCGCCACGTAGTCCCACACCCGGTCGGCCGACCAGCCGGCCAGCGGGTTGATCTTGATCAGCGAGTTGCCGGGATCCCACTCCACGAGCGCGGTGAGCGCGCGGTGCGCCGACTGCGTGCGGCGCAGGCCGGTGATCCACGCCTCCCGGCTCGCCAGGAACCGGCGCAGCGGCAGCACCTTGCGCAGCCGGCAGCAGCGGTCGGGGTCGCGGGCCCACAGCTCGGGTCCGTGGCGGGCGGCCTGCTCTCCGACCGACAGCTCGGGCGCGACCCGCACGACCTCGACGCCCAGCCTCCGGCGCAGCTCGTCGATCAGCGCGTAGGTCTCCTCGAACAGCAGGCCGGTGTCGAGGTAGAACACGGTCGTCTCGCGGTGGATCCCGGCCAGCATGTGCATCAGCACGATCGACTGGGGACCGAAGCTCGTGGCCAGGCACAGGTTGGGGGCGAAGCTCTCGACCGCCCAGCCGAGCAGCGCCTCGGGCGGCGCCGGCTCGAACCTGTGGTTCACCGCCGCCAGCCAGCGCCGGGCCCACGAGCGCTCGGGGGGCGCGGGAGAGGTGGCCAGCTCAGGCACGGCGGGCCTCCACGGCCGCCGCCGGCGGGTTGCCGCTCGGCACGAGCCGGGCGATCCTCGGCGCGAGCGCGACGACCTCGCCGACGACGATCGTTCCCGGCGACGACAGTCCCTGCGCCCGGATCGCGATGTCCTCGAGCGTGCCGCGGGCCACCCGCTGCCGATCGGTCGTGCCGTCGGAGATCACGGCGGCGGGAGTGGAGGAGGAGCGCCCGGCGGCGACCAGATTCGCCGCGATCGCCTCCAGGTTCGCCATGCCCATCAGGACGACGAGCGTCTCCGCGCGCGCGAGCGCCGGCCAGTCGAGATCGCACGCGTCCGTTCCCGCCGTGTGTCCCGTGACCACCGTGAACGAGCGGGCCACGCCGCGCTGCGTCACGGGAATCCCGGCCAGGGCCGGCACCGCGACCGCGCTGGTCACGCCCGGAACGACCTCGAACGGCACACCGGCCGCGGCCAGCGCCAGGCACTCCTCCGCGCCCCGCCCGAAGACGAACGGGTCCCCGCCCTTGAGCCGGACGACGAAGCGCCGCCGCCGGGCCTCGGCCACGAGCAGGCGGTTGATCCGCTCCTGCGACCACGGCTGGTGGCCCGGCGCCTTTCCGACCGCGATGCGTCGCGCGGTCGCGGGGGCCTCGTCGAGCAGCTGAGGCGCGGCCAGCCGGTCGTGGACCACCACGTCCGCGCGGCGCAGCCGATCGAGCGCGCGGAGCGTGATCAGGCCGGGATCGCCCGGACCGGCGCCGACCAGCGAGACGAAACCGCAGCTAGCCATGCGCCCGGGCTCCGTCGTGGCGCTCCGCGAAGGCGCGCAGCGCCTCGATCCCCACGCGGTCGCAGAAGTCGCCGAACGACTCTCCGGGCCGCCGCGCGTCGCGGAACAGACCCAACAGCGGCCGGACGGTCGCGACCAGCGACGCGCGCGGCACGAGGTCGGCGTAGACGCGGTTGAGGCGGCTGCCGTCCGACCGGCCGCCGAGCAGCACGACGTAGCGATCGAGCGAGCGCCCGACGAAGCCGATGTCCGCGACGTAGGGGCGCGCGCAGCCGTTGGGGCAGCCCGTCATGCGGACGGTGAGCGTCTCGTCCGCCAGGCCCGCCTCGCGCAGCTCCCGCTCCAGCTCGTCGATCACCTCCGGAAGCACCCGCTCCGCCTCCGCCAGGGCGAGACCGCAGGTCGGGAGCGCCGGGCAAGCCATCGAGTGCAGGCGGACCCGGGACAGCTCCGACGGCTCCGGGACACCGTGCGCGCCGAGCAGCGCGACGACCGCGGCGCGGGCCTCGTCGGGGATCCCGGTCAGCAGCAGGTTCTGGTGCGGGGTCAGGCGGATCTCCGGCCGGACGCGCTCGATCACGGCACGCAACGCCGTCCGCAGCCGCGGGCCCTCCGTGTCGCGCACGCGGCCGTTCTCGACCGACAGCCCGAGGCACCAGCGCCGGCCGGACTGGACCCGCCAGCCGAGGTGCAGGCGGAGGTCGAGCGGCGGCATCGGCCGGGGGTCTGCCAGGGAAGTGCCGATGCCCCGCTCGACCTCCTCGCGGAACCAGTCGATCCCGCGGTCGTGGATCAAATACTTCAGCCGGGCATGCCGGCGGTCGGCGCGATCGCCGAGATCGCGCTGGACCAGCACGATGCGCTCGACGACGGCCAGCACCCGCTGCGGCGCGACGAAGGCGAGCGGGTCGGCCAGGCGCGGGAAGGTGTTCGGCTTGGTGTGCGTCATGCCGAGGCCGCCGCCGGCGAGCACGTTGAAGCCGGCGAGCGTCCCGCGCTCGACGAACGGCACGAGGCCGACGTCCTGGGTGTGGACGTCGACGCAGTTGTCGCCGGGGCGGGCGACCGCGATCTTGAACTTTCGCGGCAGGTACGCGCGCCCGTAAATCGGCTCCTCGTCGTCCGCGACGGGAGCGTCCGTCGGCACCGGCTCGCCGTCGAGCCACAGCTCGTGGTAGGCGCGGCTGCGCGGCAGCAGGTGCTCGGCGATCGCCCGCGCGTGCGACTCGATCTCGCGCGTGACGGGGTCGTCCGCCGGCACGGGGCAGAACATGACGTTGCGCACCACGTCCCCGCAGGCCCCGAAGGTGGTGATCAGCCGCTCGTTGATCGCCTGCAGCGCACGGCGCACGCCGCCCTTGAGCACGCCGTGGAGCTGGAGATCTTGCCGCGTCGTGATGCGCAGCGTCCCGTTGCCGTAGCGCGTGGCGAGATCGTCGTGGACCAGGTACTGCTCGGCGGTCAGTCGTCCGCCGGGGATCCGGCTCCGGACCATGAACGAAGGGTCCGGGCCCCGTCCCTCCTTCCGGCGCGTCGCCCGCAGGTCACGGTCCTGCTGCTGGTACAGGCCGTGGAACTTCAGCAGCTGTCCGGAGTCCGCGTCGACCGGCGCGAGATCGTCGCGGAACGCCGCCGCCAGCTCGCCACGGAGCTGGCGGCTCCCGGCCTTGACGACCTCGACCTTGCTCCGCGGTCCGCTCATCGCGCCTCCGCACCCGCCGCGACCCGGCGCGACCACATCTCGGTCGAGCCGTAGCGCTCGCCGCTGTCGTTGAGCAGAGTGACCACCGTGCGGTGCCGTCCGGCGCGCGCCAGCCGCAGCGCCGCCGCGACGTAGGCCCCCGACGACGGCCCGACGAACCAGCCCTGCCGCGCGATCGAGGCGCAGGCCGCGAGCGCCTGCTCGCTCGTCACCGCCACGCGCTCGTCGATCAGGGAGGGATCGAGGATCTCGGGCACGATGTCGTCGGGCGCGCCGAGCGGCTTCAGCCCCTCGATCCCGGGGAAGGTCTCGGGCACGATCGCGACCAGGTGCAGATCGGGGCGGGCCTCGCGCAGCCGGCGCCCGACCCCGGTCAGCGTGCCGCCGGTGCCGACGCCGCAGACGAAGGCGTCGGGCCCGCGGCCCGTGCGCTCGCGCACCTGCTCCAGGATCTCGACCCCGGTCGTGTCGTAGTGCGCGCGCCAGTTTTCGTCGTTGGAGTACTGATCCGCGTACCAGTAGCGGTCGGGGTAGGCCTGGGCCAGGCGCCGCGCCTGGCGTAGCGCGAAATCGTAACCCTCGAGCGGATCGGTGAGGATCAGCTCGGCGCCGTGCGCGGCGATCCGCTCCAGCCGCTCGCGGCTCGCGTTGCCCGGGACGACGAGCGTGACCGGCACGCCGAGCGCGGCGCCGAACATGGCGTAGGCGATTCCGGCGTTGCCGGAGGACGAGTCGAGCAGCCGCCGGCCGCCGGCGAGCCGCCCCTCGACGATCGCCCGCGCCAGGATGCGCGAGGCCGGGCGGTCCTTGAGCGAGCCGCCCGGGTTGACCGACTCGAGCTTGGCCAGCAGGCGCACTCCGCGGGGCAGCGCAGGCTCGGGCGAAAGCTCGACGAGCGGCGTGCGGCCCACGCCCCGCAGCAGGTCGTGCTCGGCGATCCGCGGGCAGCTCATCTCGTCTCCGCGACGGCCGGCGGGACGCACGAACGCTCGTAGTCGACGTAGCCGGGGAACGGCACGCCGTCGGCGCAGTAGCGGCAGTCGGGATCGCGCTCGAGCTTCAGGCTGGTGAAGCGCTGCGAGAGCGCGTCGTACTGCAGCAGGCGGCCGACGAGCGGCTGGCCCACGCCGACGAGCAGCTTGATCGTCTCGACCGCCTGCAGCAGGCCCATCACTCCCGGCAGCACGCCGAGCACTCCGGCCTCGGCGCAGGAGGGCGCCAGCTCCGGCGGGGGCGGCTCGGGATAGAGGCAGCGGTAGCACGGACCCGCTGCCGTCGGCCGCGCCGGCCAGAAGACGCTGAGCTGTCCCTCGAAGCGGTAGACCGAGGCGTGGACGTTCGGCAGGCGCAGCTTCACGCAGGCGTCGTTGACCAGGTAGCGCGTCGGGAAGTTGTCCGCGCCGTCGACCACCACGTCGTGGCCGGCGAGGATCTGCTCGACGTTCGTGCGATCGAGCCGCACCCGATGGGGCACGACGCGCACGGCCGGGTTGAGCGCCTCGAGCGTCTGCCGCGCGGAGTCGACCTTGGGCTGCCCGACGCGCGCGTCGGCGTGCAGCACCTGGCGCTGCAGATTGGAGCGATCGACGACGTCGTCGTCGACGATGCCGAGCGTGCCGACGCCGGCCGCGGCGAGGTACAGCGCCGCCGGCGAGCCGAGACCGCCCGCCCCGACGAGCAGCACCTTGCTCTCGAGCAGCCGCACCTGCCCCGCCTCGCCGACCTCGGGGATGGCGAGGTGCCGGCCGTAGCGCTCGCGCTGCTCCTGGTCCAGGACGCGCGGGACCTCGACCGGCAGCCCCGCCCGCTTCCACGCGCCGAACCCGCCGGCGATCGAGCGCACGTCGCGGTAGCCCAGCTCGCGCAGGTCGTGGGCGGCGAACAGCGAGCGCAGGCCCCCCGCGCAAAGCGTCAGCACCGGGCGCGCGAGGTCCGGGACCTCCTCCTCGACGCTCAGCTCGAGGAAGCCGCGGACGATGCGCAGCGCTCCGGCCGGGCTGCCCTGCGCGACCTCGTCCGGCTCGCGCACGTCGATCAGCGCCGCGCCCTGCCGCTGCAGGCGCAGCGCCTCGCGCGGCGCGATCTCGGGAAGCGACCGGCGCAGCTCGGCGATCCGGCGCTCGCGGGCGCTCACGGCGCGCCTCCGGCGACGGCGGGGACGATCGAGATCACGGCCGCGCCGTTGACGGTCGCGTCGAGCCCTCCGAGCTGCTTCACGTTGGTGTCGCCGAGGAAGATGTTGACGAAGCCCCGGGTCTCCCCGCGCTCGTCCAGCACCCGGGCCAGCACGCCGGGGTGGCGCCGCTCCAGCTCCTCGAGTGCGGCGCGCACGGTCGCCGCCCGGACCGCGACCTCGCCCGCTCCGGCGGTGAGGCTGCGCAGCGGCGTGGGGATGCGGATCGTCGCGAGACTCATGGCCGTGCCTCCGTGCGCCCGCCTCGAGCCGGGCGCGTGTTGACCGCCGGAAGGGCGCTCAAGACGTCTCCTCCGTCACGATCGGCTGCTCGAGGAAGACGCCGCCGGCCAGCCGCCACGCGGTGGCGTCCTCGACGCCGGAACGGGTGACCGAGAGGATCAGGTAGCTGAACGACTCCCACGCGCGCTCGCGGTCGGTCGTCGACGGCCGGGCCGGGTGGTCCGGATGCGTGTGCCACGCGCCGACCACCTCCAGGCCCTCCCGGCGCGCGACGGAGTCGACGGCGAGGAAGTGCTCGGGGTCGAGCGTGTAGCGGTCGCGCAGACGCTCGAGCGCGAGATTCCGGCCGCGAGTGATCCGGGCCACGCTCGTCGCGGTGCCGTTCCGGCGTCCGACGAGCAGGCCGCAGACCTCGTGGGGGTGGCCTTCGCTCGCCCACCGCTCGAGCTGCCCGCGCAGCGCCGGCGGCAGCCGCAGCGGCTCGGTCTCGGCGGGGGACCGCGCGGGGGCGGTCGAACGGTCGGCCATGGCGCTTGCCTCCTCCTTCCCGGCAACGCCCGGCCGCTTGTTCCAGAGAAACAAAAACGCCGGGCGGCTTGCCCGGCGTCCTTGGGTCGTCTGCGATGCTCGTCAGCTAGTCGGCAGCAATCCTCTCGCCGGGCACTCCGGTGCCGCGACGACAACAGCAGCAGGCCCGCGACTCCCTGAAACCGCGCATCGCTCCTTCATGTACGGCGAAACCGCGCCCTGTCAAGGTCCGTCCGGAGCGACCGTGCGGATCCCTCGACCGCCTCCCGCCGGGCCGGGGCGCGCCCGAAGAACGGCGTCCATGCCCCGCGGCCGGCGGACCCGGAGACGAGGACGCCGAGGAAGATGCGGGGGCTTTCCCCGGGCTGCGTCCGCGAGCGCGATCCCGGTCCCCCCATGCGGACCTCAGCCGAGTGGAGCACGAGCCGTGCCACGAGTGCCGGCGCGGCACCGTCCGATCTTCGTGGCTCAGGCCATGCGACGCGGCGCGTGGAGGCGCAGCCGCGGGGCCGGATTCCGCCCGGCGTGCTCCCCCGCGCCACGGATACCCGGTTGCGCGCGCCCGCCCCGCTCCGGGTGTAGGCTGAATGGCGTGGCCGGTCAGGGTGGAAGGGCGCGCCGGGCGACGGTGCTCGGCGCTCTGCTCGCGGTGCCGCTGCTCGTGGGGGGTGCCCCGGCCCCGCAGCGGGCGGCGCGGCCCCCCGTGGAGGTCGGCGAGCCCCGGGTCGGGAACCTGCTCGTCGCCGCCCACGACCTCACCGACCCCAACTTCTTCAGGAGCGTCGTGCTGCTGCTGCACCGCGACGAGGCGGGGACGAAGGGCCTGATCGTCAACCGACCGCTCGCCGTGCGGCCGATCGACGCGCTGCCGGGCGTGGAGGGGCTCGACCTCCACCCGGAGCCGCTCTACCAGGGAGGACCCGTGGCGCGGGACGGCTACGCGCTCCTGCTGCTCGGCCGGCCGGTCGAAGGCACCCGGCCGATCGTCGAGGGCGTGCACCTCGGTTCGACGCTCGAGACGCTCGAGCGCGTGGCCACGGACGCGCGGCGGCAGCGCTTCCGGCTCTACGTCGGCCACGCGGGGTGGGCGCCGGGCCAGCTCGAGGCGGAGATCGCGCGCGGCGCCTGGTATCTGGTCGACGGCTCGAGCGACGTGGTGTTCACCGACGATCCGGCCGGAGTCTGGAACCGGCTCGCTCCCGATTCCGCGAACTGGGTCCGGCAGCGCCCCCCCGCGCGGCGCGACTCGGGAGGCCGGCTGGTCGAGCCCGATCGGCCGCTTCACGGAGCGGGAGCGGGAGCGCCCTGGATCTCGAGCAGCTCCAATTCGAACACGAGCGTCGCTCCCGGCCGGATCAGCGGCGGGAAGCCGGTGTCGCCGTAGGCGGTCTCGGGCGGGCACACGAGCTTGCTCGTCCCGCCGACGCGCATGCGCAGGATCCCCTGCGAGAAGCAGGGGACCACCCCGGACAGCGCGAACGTGGCGGGCTCGCCCCCTTCCTCGCGCGAGGTGTCGAACAGCGTTCCGTCGCGCAGCGTGCCGCGGTAGTGCACCCGGACGGTGTCCGTCGCCTGGGGGGCGGCGCCGGACCCCGGCTGCTGCTCGAAGTAGATCACGCCCGAGTCGAGCGGTACGGCGCCGCGCTCGCCCGCGACGCTCTCGCGGAACAGCCTCCCGGCCTCCTTCTCCTTGTCGATCGCGGCGCTCTTGCGCTGGGCCAGGTAGTCGTCGATCCGCGGACCGAACGCCTCGAGATCGATCTCCGGCGTGCGGCCCAGCACGCCGTCGGCCAGCCCCCGCTGCACGAAGGCCACGTCGGCCGGCGTCAGGTCGTAGTTGCCCAGGCTGCGCGACAGGGCGACGCCGATCGTGTACAGGATCTTCTGCTCGTCCGATTCGAGTCCGGGGTCCGCCGCCGGGAGTAGCGGGGCGGCGAGCGCGCACGCCACGAGGCACGCGGACACGGTTCTCATCGCCGTCACCCCCCGGCCGCATGCGAGCGACACGCGGCCCGCGCGCGGCGGAGCCTACTCCAACCCCGCGACGGCCCGCAAGCCGCTCGACTCTTCCCCGCCCGGCGTGTCCCGCCGCCGATCGTCACGTACAATCGCTCGGGACCGGACCCGGAGGACCGATGCGGTGCCGCCACGCCCGGCCGGCTCGCGCCGCGATCGCCGCGCTGCTCGCGGTCGCAGCCGGATCACCCGCCGCAGAGGAGGCCGGCCGCGAGCGGCCGCTCGACCTGGGGATCGAGGAGCAGGTCGGCGTGCGGCTCGTGCTCGTCGATTTCCTCGCGCTCGACCGCCGGGGGCGCACGGTCCCCGACCTGGCGGCGGAAGAGATCGTGCTGCTGGTCGATGGCCGGCAGGTGGAAATCGCGAGCCTCGACCGGGACTGCCCGGCGGGAAGCGCGGACGACCCGCAGCCGCGAGCGGCGCCGCCGCCGGTCCGGTTCACGCGCGAGCCGCGCAAGATCGTCCTGGCGTTCGACTACTACCACATGCGCCACGCGGCGGAGACGCTCGACCATGCGCTCCAGGCGCTCGATCGCTGGCCCGCCGGCGACGAGCAGCACATGATCGTCTCGCTCGGCGAGGCGCTCCGGATCGAGCAGCCGTGGACCTCGGACGCCGCCGAGGTGCGCCGCGCCCTCGAGCGAATGAGAGGCGATCCGGACCTGTACGCGGCGGCCCACGACCGGCTCACCGAGTGGCCGTTCTTCGAGCGCGTCCAGACGCTGCTCGACCTGCTGGAACGGGTCCCCGGCCGCAAGACGGTCGTGCTGTTCTCGGGGCCGTTCCGGCCCGACGGCTTTTTCCACGATCCCGCCCACCGGCGGCTGGCGGCGATCTCGACCGTGGCCCGCGCCGCGATCTACCCGGTCGACACCGGCGGCCTCAGGACGCTCGTCGACGCGGGCCCGCCGCGGTGGGGCGGGCCGTCGGAGCTGCGCCGGCTGGCCAACGAGACCGGGGGTCGCATGACCTCCGACACGAACGACCTGGGTCTGGGCTACGCGCGCGCCCACCGCGACCTGGGCTGCACCTACACGCTCGGCTTTCACGACAGTCGGCCCCGTCCCGACGTCGCGCGCCGCCTGACGCTGCGCCTCGGCCGCGCCGGGATCCGCGTGATCTACCCCGAGTTCTACCTGGTGCGCTCCTCGGCGGAGAGGCGCCGGTCCCTGCTGCGGACCGCCGCCGTGGCGCCCCGGGTGTTCGAGAGCGAAGCGGTGCAAGCCGAGCTGTTCCTGCTCGGCCCGCGGTCGGGGCGGCACTGGCGAGCCGTGCTCGGCGCGGAGGTGCGGCTCGACTCCCTCCCGCCGGGCGGTGGCGAGGATTGGACCTTCAGGGTGCTGGTGCGGAAGCCGAACGGGACCCTCGTCCGGTCCGTCGAGAGGACGCTGCCGGAGCGGGACGCGTCGCGCGTGACGCTGTTCGAGCCGCTCTCGCTGGCGCCGGGCCGGTACAGCGTGAGCGCGGTGACCGCCCCGCCGGGTGGCGCGGAGCCGATCGCGGCCTCCATCGCGGCCGAGATGGCGCGCGTCCCGCGCGCGGAGCCGTTCCTCGTCGGGCCGATTCTCGGGAGCCGCCTCCCGGGGTCGGCCGCGCCGGGTGAGCCGAGCTTCGAGCCGCTCCTCCGCCGCGAGGTGGAACAGGGCAGCTCGCTCGAATCGCTCACGCTCGCCTGCGTCAGCGGAGCGGCGTTGCCGATCGACGTGCGCGCGATCACGCGGGAGCTGGTCGGGCCGGACGGGCGCCGCGTGCTCGCCTTCGAGCCCGAGCCGGCTCGCCTGCCCGATCGCCAGACGGCGTGCCACGAGGTCCTCGACGCGATCCCCACGGCCGGGCTCGAGCCGGCTCGCTACGCGCTGGCCGCTTCCGCGGAGAGCGGAGGGCGCCCGTTGTCCGGCGGCCGCGCGGAGTTCACGATCGTGCCACGCTCGACCGGCCCGCCCGTCGCCGCCGATCGCCAACCGGGCCCGTCCCTCCGGCGCGGGAAGCCGCCCTGTCCCGCCGTGACCGTCGGTCGGGCTCCCCGGCCGTCCCCACCGCTCGGCAGGCGGCGTTCCCTCTAGGCTTCGTCGGCGGGCGAAGACGAGATGCCAGCCGATTCCCCGAGAGCCGGCCGCCCTTCGCGCCAAGCCCCGTGGGCCGGAGCGGCGCCCGCACGTCGTGCGGCGCAGCTCGGGCTGCTGGTGGCGCTCGCCGCGTGGAGCCCGGGCTGTGGGCGGGGCGCGCGCCAGCCGACAACGGGCGGAGGACCGGAGGACCTGCTCGCCGCGGCCCGCGCCGGGGACGTGACGACCGTGCGTCGCTTGCTCGACGCGGGAATCCCCGTCGATGCCGGCAACCGCTACGACGACACGGCGCTGGGCATGGCGTCGCGCGCGGGCAGCGTCGAGCTGGTGCGCCTGCTGCTCGAGCGCGGTGCGGACCCGAACCACCGCGAGCGGTTCTTCGGAGCGGCCCCACTCGACCATGCCCTCGAGGCCGGGCACGTCGCGATTGCGGCGCTGCTGCTGGCGGGCGGCGCCGACGACCGCGAGGGTGCGCTCGAGCGCGCGATCGACCGGGGCTGGATCGACCTGGCACGGGCCGCGGTGGAGAGCGGACCGCTGCACGAGTCCCGGCTGGGCGCGCTCCGCGCTCGCGCAGCGGAGCTCGACCCCGCGTGGCAGGAGATCCTCGATGCGGCGACGAACCGGCCGGACCCTCCGCTCCCGCGCTATTCGCCGGACGACCTCGAGCGTTTCGCCGGCGTCTACGAGGCCCAGGCGTCGAGCGCGACCGCCGCGGTGAGCGTGGAGGCCGGGAAGCTGCTGCTCGCCGTCGGCGGAGAGCAGCACGCGCTCGAGGTCGCCGGGGACCGCGTGTTCCGCAGCGGGGACGGGGAGCTGCGCGCGTCGTTCTGGGGGCGCTGGGGAACCGTCGAGATCCTGTCGCTCTCCCGCGGCGGCGCGGCGGAGGAGCAGTTCCGCCTGAGCGTCGCCGAGCCCGCCGGGGCCGCGGCGTTCCGGCCCGCTCCGGGGGCGTCCCGTTCCCGGGAGCCGACCGTACATTGGCCGGGCTTCCGCGGCAGCGGCGCCTCGGGAGTCGGCGACGGGATCGACCCACCGACGACGTGGGACGTCCCGTCCGGAGGCTCCCTGCGCTGGCAGGTCGAGCTGCCCGGGCTCGGCCACTCGAGCCCGATCGTGTGGGGCGATCGGGTGTTCGTCACGACCGCCGTCGCCGACGCCCTGCCGCAGCAGATCCGGACCGGGCTCAGCGGGAGCGGCGACCCGGTGGACGAGCGGGTGGAGCACCGCTGGCTCGTGCTCGCGTTCGACAAGCGGACCGGCCGCAAGCTATGGGAGACGGAGATCGGCCGGGACGTGCCGCTCACGCGCCGGCACTTCAAGGCCTCGCAGGCCAGCTCCACGCCGGTGACCGACGGGCGGCGGATCGTCGCCGTCTTCCCCACGGCCGGCATGGCCTGCCTCGACCTCGACGGCGGCATCCGCTGGCGGCGGAGCCTGGGCGGGCTCAATGCCGGCGCGCCCGGCGACCCCGGTCTCGAGTGGGGGTTCGCCAGCTCGCCCCTGATCCACCGGTCGAAGGTGATCGTGCAGGTCGACGTGCACGAGGGAGCGTACCTCGGCGCCTGGGATCTCGACACCGGCCGGCCGCTGTGGCGCACCGAGCGCGACGTCGTTCCCTCGTGGGCCACGCCGAGCGTGCTTCCGGCGCCGGGCGCCGACGAGCTGATCGTGAACGGTTCGACGATCCACGGCTACGACCCGGAGACCGGGCGCGAGCTGTGGAGCCTGGGGCCGAACTCCGAGCTCGTGATCGCGACCCCGGTGATCGGCGAGGGCGTGGCCTACGTGACCGCCGGATACGCTCCGGTCAAGCCGATCTACGCGATCCGCGCGGGCTCGCGCGGCGCGCTCGATCCCGCTCCCGCCGCGGGCCACCTGCTGTGGAGCCAGGAGCGCGGCGGGGCGTACATGCCGACGCCGCTGCTCTATCGCGGACTGCTCTACGTCGTCCATCACAACGGCGTCCTCGTCGCCTACGACGCGCGGAGCGGAACCGCGATCTTCAAGAGCCGGTTCTCACGCGGCGGGACGTTCACCGCCTCGCCGATCGCCGCCAACGGCAAGCTCTACGTGGCGACCGAGGAAGGCTCGATCTACGTGCTCGAGGCCGGCCCGGAGTATCGGGAGCTGGCGGTCAACGACGTCGGCGAGCCGCTGCTGGCGACGCCCGCGGTGTCCGAGGGCCTGCTCCTCGTGCGCACGCCGCGGCGGCTGCTGGCTCTGGCGGCGAACGGCGACGTCGACCCGGGCTTCGAGTGACGTGCGCGCGCCGCGGCGGCCCGACGCACGCCGGCTTCAGAAGCAGGGGTTGTCGTGCGGCCGCGGCGCGCCGGAGCTGTCCGTGCCCAGGTCGCCTTCGACCGACCCGGCCACCCCGGTCACGAGATAGAACGCGACCTGATGGGCGAGTGCCGGATCGTCGAGGTCCTGGAACAAGGACACGCCCAGCCCGCACCAGCGCGCCGCGAGCGGATTCGAGCCGGGCGCCTGGCTGTAGACCCCGGTCGCCCGCAGGACGGCGAGATCGCCGCGGTAGACGTTCCACGAGCTGAACCCGGCCTCGTCCTCCCAATCGAGGAACGAGGGGTGGATCCGCAGGTAGATCAGGCCGTCGCTCGCGTCGCACGCGTCGCCCACGGCGTCCGCATCGCGATCCGTCTGGGACGGGTCGTAGACGGCCGGGCAGTTGTCGCACAGGTCGCCGACGCCATCCAGGTCGAAGTCCGCCTGGCCCGGGTTCGTCGTGCCGGGACAGTTGTCGCACGCGTCTCCGAGCACGTCGCCGTCGCCGTTCGTCTGACCGGGATTCGGCACCGCCACACAATTGTCGACGTCGCCGCAGACCCCGTCACCGTCGCCGTCGTCCAGCGGATCGATCGGGCACGGGTCGCACGCGTTGCCGCTGCCGTCCCCGTCGTCGTCCGCCTGGTCGGGGTTCGGCTCGGCGTAGCAGTTGTCCTCGAGGTGGCAGACGCCGTCGGCGTCCGGATCGTTCACCGGGTCTCCCGGGCACGAGTCGCAGGCGTCTCCCACGTTGTCGTTGTCCTCGTCCTGCTGCGCGGGATTGGCGGTCGCCGGGCAGTTGTCGAGCTCGCAGCCGTTGAGCGGGAACAGCGGGTCGCCGTAGCCGTCCCCGTCGAGGTCGGTGCAGGTGTCGCAGCCGTCGCCCGTCCCGTCCCCGTCGGCGTCGGCCTGGCCGGGGTTGACCACGCCGGCGCAGTTGTCGTCGGCGCAGGTGTTGGCGGGGAAGCCCAGGTCGCCGAAGCCGTCCCCGTCGAGATCGGTGCAGGAGTCGCAGCCGTCGCCCGTCCCGTCGCCGTCGGCGTCGGCCTGGTCCGGGTTCGCCACGGTCGGGCAGTTGTCGCACGCGTCGCCGAGCGCGTCGCCGTCACCGTCCTCCTGGCCGGGGTCGAAGGCGGCGGGGCAGACGTCCACGTCGGCGCAGGCGCCGTCGCCGTCGATATCGTCGCCGGCGTCGAGCGGGCAGGGGTCGCAGGCATCGCCGGTGCCGTCCGCGTCGGCGTCGGTCTGGGCCGCGTTCGAATCCGCCGGGCAGTTGTCGCAGGCGTCACCCACGCCGTCGTCGTCGTCGTCGAGCTGGCCGGGATTCGCCGCGCCCCGGCAGTTGTCGTCGACGTCGACCACGCCGTCACCGTCGGAGTCCGTGCAGTCGACGGGGCCCTCGAACCCGTCCGAGCCCAGCGCCACGACGCGGTAGAAGTCCTCGCCTGGACCCGGGCTGTGCTGGAGCGACTCGCTCGCCGTGCTGCCGACCAGCACGTAGGGCGGATCGTCGGGGAAGTCGCAGACCGTGCCCGGCGGAACGTCGACGGCTCCGGCGTAGACGCGGTAGCGCTCGGCGCCGCTCGCCAGGCACGGGTCGGCGACTGGATCCCAGGAGATCTCGCGGACCCCGCCGCCGAGCTCGGCGACCGTCACGCCCTGCACGGGCGCCAGCACGTCGCAGCCGAACTCGGCGGTGAAGGTGCCGCCGCCGGCGGGGGTGGCGATCGCGTGCTCCCGCGCCCCGCCGTCGGACCACGAGCGCCAGCGGTAGGTGTGGCCCCCGCGCAGCTGGGGCTCCGGCGCGCCGATCGTGCGGACCACGCCCACGACTCCGGTCACGTCGTGCGGGGCGGCGACCGGCTGCGTGTCGAGTTCCAGCGCCAGGTCGGTCAGCGGCGCGCTCGCCAGGGTGATGCTCGAGAGGTTGGGCAGGATCGTGATCGAGCTGGTCCCGGTCAGCACGGCGTTGGCGCCCAGCGGGTCGCCGCTGTCGCGCACGTCGAGCCGGATCTCGTAGAACACGTCGGGCGAGGTCTCGCCGCCGGTCGCCGGCGTGAACGTCCCGCCGCAGACGCCCTGGATCGGGCCGAGGAACGGGTGCGTGTGGTCGAGGTGGTGGAACACGACCGTCCACGAAAAGCTCGCGCAGCCGAGCGCGCCGTCTTCGGGATCGCTCCCCGCCCCGCCGAACGCGACCGGCTGCCCGGCGTCGTAGTGCGAGTTCGGCGCCGGCTCGAGCACGAACGCCTGGGGCCGGCGGTTGCCCGCGACGATCCGCAGCGGGGGCGCGGTGTCGATGCCGCCGTTGCCGTCGTCGACGGTCAGCACGGCCTGATAGACGCCCTGCGGATAGAGGTGCGCGACGCTCGCCTCGGTCGAGGAGCCGCCGTCGCCGAGATCCCACAGGTAGTCCAGCGGGTCGAGATCGGCGTCGCTCGAACCCGAGCCGTCGAGCTGGACCGACAGCGGCGCGAGGCCGTTGTCGGGCACGGCCGTCGCCAGCGCGAGCGGCTGCGAGTTCGTGCCGCCGACGTGCTCGATCTTGCGGATCTGGCCGACCTTGATCGCGACGTAGTACAGCGCGCCGTCCGGTCCGAACTCGAGCGCGACCGGTCCGCTGGCCTTGGCGGCGAACACGGTCACCGACTGCGGCAGGCCGGAGCCGTCGAACACCATGCGGTAGATCTCGTTGTGGCCGAAGTCCCCGAAGAAGTAGTCGTGCTCGTAGGCCTCGCTGAAGTCGCCGTGATCGGCGTGATCGCCGCCGATGACCGCCGTGCTCCCGGAGGGCGCGTGGGGATAGGAATGGATCGGGTAGACGTAGCCCGGCTGGCCCGGCGGAGCGGGTCCCTCGATCGCGGCCCAGCCGTAGTTGCCGCCGGCGGTGACGACGTCGATCTCCTCCCAGCCGAACTGGCCGACGTCCCCGAGGAACAGGTTCTCGGTCTCCGGCTGCAGGTTGCAGCGGTACGGATTGCGGAAGCCCCAGGCGTAGACCAGCCGGTGACCGCCGATCCCCCCGGGGAACGGGTTGCCCGGAGCGGGCGAGCCGTCGCGGTCGAAGTGCAGCACCTTGCCGCGCAGGTCGTAGGTGTCCTGCGCCGCCGTCGATCCCAGCGCGTCGTCTCCGGTCGAGAGGAAGATCGTCCCGTCGGCCGCGAACCGCAGGCAGCCGCCGGTGTGGATCATGTTCTGCAGGACCGGGCCCTCGACCACCACCGTCTCGTCGGTCAGCGTCCCGCCCTGGTAGGTGAAGCGCGACAGCACGTTCCGCGCGGGGGACGGCTTGGTGTAGTAGACCCAGACATGGCCCGTCGTCGCGAAATCCGGATCGAGGCGGATCGCCGCCGCCCCGTGCTCGCCGGAGTTGGCGGTCGCGATCGAAGCGACCTGGAACAGGCCCACCGGCCGGTAGATCCAGACGTCGCCGAAGCGTGTGACGATCCACAGGTCGCCGTCGGGCGCCCAGTCGAACGACACCGGCACCAGTCCCGAGACGACGACCGTCTCCTGGAACCCCGGGGGCAGATCGGTCGCCCGCGCGGGCGCAAGGGCGGAGAGCCCCAGCGCCAGGCCGGCCGCGCAGGCGGCGCGCAGGAATCGCTCCTTCGGGAGTACCGTCACGGTGCTTCCGCTCGATCGGGCCATCGGACGTCGGGGCTTCAACCGAAGCTATACGGGGAGCGGCCCGGACTGTCAACGAGCGGGCTCCGCAAGGGGACCGAGCCGGATTTGCCGGATTCAGGCGCGGCCTCGCCGGGCCGCTTGCCGTGGGCGTGGAGGCGGGCGGACTAGGCGCGGGCGCCCGCGGCGACCCCGCGTTCACCCCCCGGACCGGGCCCAGCGCAGCAGGACCTCCCGCTCCGCGGCGCTGAGGCGCGCCCGGCGGTGCATCAGGCGATAGCTCCGGAGCGGCATCCGGTCCTCCTCGACCTGCTGCTCGATGCTGCGCCTCGCCAGCGCCTGGGCCTCGAGGTCGAACGCCGGCCAGTCCGAGAAGTTCAGGTCGGCGCGCGCGTCCTCGACGTGTCCTGCGACCCACCACGAGACGGGGGCGACGCGGCTGTACCACGGCCAGCGGGTCTCGTGCGAGTGGCAGTCGAAGCAGACCCGCTCGAGAATCCCTCGCACCGGGGCCGGGCAGTCGACCTCCCAGACGACGGGCGGGTTCGAACGCTCGGCCGGAAACAGCTGCAGGACCCCGAGCAGTCCGGCCCCGGCCACCGCGCCCCAGGCGGCCACCCGCCGCAGGCGCCTCACTCGGGCGGGCGCAGCTTCTCGAGCATGCGCCGGGCGAACGCGTTGTCGGGCTCGAGCTGGAGGGCGCGCTCGACGCTGGCCAGCGCCTGCTCGCGCTGACCCTGCACCTCGAGCAGTTGCGCCAGCAGCAGGTGTGGCTCGGCGGCCTCGGGGTGCATCTCGAGGTTGAGCCGGACGAGCGTCAGGGCGCCGTCGACGTCCTTCCGCTCCCGGGCCAGGACGTCGGCCACGTGGTTCAGCGTCCGCGGCCCGAAGTCGTATCCGCCGCTGCCGTAGTAGCGCTCGCGCAGCTCGCGGTAGCGCTGGCGCGCGGCGTCCGCCCCGTCCTTCGCGACCACCTCCAGCAGCAGGTGATCCAGGGTCTCCGGCTCGTCCAGCCCGCGGTGGCACGTCACGCAGCGCACGTGTCCCGCGCCCTCTCCCGTCGCCGCCGGCAGCAGCTTGCGGTTGATCTCGTCGACCATCTTCATCATGCCGCGGGCGACCCGCTTGTGCTCCGGGTCGTCGCTCGCGAAGTCGTAGCCTTCGAGCGAGTCGGGGCTGTGGCCGACGTGGCAGAACTTGCAGCGCACCCCGAGCGCCTCCGAGAACGAGCGCATCGTGTCGAGCAGCTGCTCGCGGCCGATCTTCTCGGGCAGCACCTGCAGGTTCGTGAACCGGTCCGGGATCTGGGCCGCCGCCGGCCCGGACCCGATCCAGGCGACGGTGAGCAGGGCGAGCGGGCCGCAGCAAGCGCGTCGCGGCATCGGTTTCCCCTCCGCAACCGGGCGAAGCCGGCATTCTACCGTGCCTCCGCGGTGCGGGCTTGCATCCCCGGGGGGGCGTGGTGTAGGTTTCCGAAGGTCCTGTCGCCGACCTCCCGAGAACGACGGAGCGTGGGCTGCCGCGGCCGGGTGGGCCGCGGTGCGTGGACGGGACCGATACGCAGTTCCCCGCGAGGGGAGAAGAAGGAGTTCGGAGGGAATGGGTACCAGGCTATATGTCGGAAACCTGCCGTTCAGCGCGCAGGAAGATCAGATTCGCGAGCTGTTCGGTCAGAACCAGCGGCAGGTGACCGAGGTCAAGCTGATCACCGATCGCGACACGGGCCGCCCGCGCGGCTTCGGCTTCGTGGAGATGGCGAACGCGGAGGACGCCGAGGCGGCGATCCGCGAGCTCAACGGGTTCTCCTTCGCCGGGCGGGCCCTGACGGTCAACGAGGCGCGCGAGCGCAGCTCCTCCGGCGGCGGGGGCGGCGGCGGGCGCGGGGGCTTCAACCGCTACTGACCGAGGCCGGCGGGGGCGTTGCCCCGCCCCCCGGCAGCCGACGGCCGCTGCGCGGCCGCGGCTGATGCGGGGCGAGGCCCGCTCACCGAGCGCAGTTCGGGTTCGCGAGGGGCGCCTCCTGCGAGGCGCCCTTTTTTCAGGTCCGGGCGGCCAGCTCGCGCTCGCGCCGCTTGCGGGCCTGCTCGCGCTTCGAGGCCGACAGCTCCGCCTTGCGGATCCGCAGGCCCGACGGGGTGACCTCGACGTACTCGTCGGCCGCGATGAACTCGATCGCCTGGTCGAGCGACAGCCGGCGCGGCGGACGAAGGGTGACGAGGATGTCGGACGTGCTGCTGCGCATGTTCGTCAGCTTCTTCTCGCGCGTGATGTTGACGTCGAGATCGCCGCTGCGGTTCCGCTCGCCCACCACCTGTCCCTCGTAGACCTCGGCCCCGGGCTCGCAGAACAGCTCGCCCCGCTCCTCCAGGCCGAAGATCGCGTACGCCGTCGCCCGCCCGGAGCGGTCGGAGACCAAGGCGCCGCTCGTGCGCTCGGGGATCGTGCCGAACCACGGTGCCCAGCCGTCCATCAGCGAGTTCATCACGCCCGAACCCTTGGTGTCGGTGAGGAACTCCCCGCGAAAGCCGATCAGGCCGCGCGACGGGACGCGGAACTCGAGCGCCACCCGGCCCGAGCCGTGGTTGACCAGGTTCACCATCCGCCCCCGCCGCGTGCCGAGCTTCTCGGTGACGACCCCGACGAACGCCTCGGGCACGTCGAGGAACAGCTGCTCCACCGGCTCGTGGAGCGCGCCGTCGACCTGGCGCGTCAGGACGGTGGGCCGGGAGACCATCAGCTCGAACCCCTCGCGCCGCAGGGTCTCGATCAGGATGCCGAGCTGCAGCTCGCCGCGGCCGCAGACCTCGAACGCGTCGGCGCGATCGGTCGGACGCAGGTCGATCGCCACGTTGCGCAGGCGCTCGGTCTCGAGCCGGTCGCGGATCTGGCGTGACGTGAGCAGCCGGCCCTCGCGCCCGGAGAACGGCCCGCTGTTCACGCAGAACAGCATCGACACGGTCGGCTCGTCGACGTGGATCCGCGGCAGCGGCGCCGGGCGCTCGAGCTCGGAGATCGTGTCCCCGATGCGCACGTCGTCGATCCCCGCGACGGCGCAGATCTCGCCCGGGCCGACCGCCTCAACCCGCGAGCGCTCGAGCCCGTCGAAGGTCGAGAGCGTCGAGAACCGCACGGGCGCGACGGAGCCGTCCTCGCGGCACAGGCCGTAGGTGGCGCCCAGCCGCAGGCTGCCCTCGAACAGCCGGCCGATGGCCAGCCGGCCGACGTACGGGTCGTAGTCGAGATTCGTCACGAGAAAGCGCGGGACCGCCGCCGGATCCCCGGCCGCGGGCGGAACGGTCGCCACCAGCGCCTCGAACAGCGGCAGCAGGCTGGTCGATCCGTCGTCCACGTCGCGGTGCGCGATTCCGGCGCGGGCGTTGGTCAGCACGATCGGGAACGAGAGCTGGGATTCGTCGGCGTCGAGGTCGATGAACAGGTCGTAGACCTCGTTCACGACCTCCTGGATGCGGGCGTCCTTGCGGTCGATCTTGTTGACGACCAGCACGATCGGCAGGCGGCGCGCCAGCGTCTTGCGCAGCACGAAGCGGGTCTGGGGCAGCGGCCCCTCGCTCGCGTCCACCAGCAGCAGCGCGCCGTCCACCATGTGCAGGCTGCGCTCGACCTCGCCGCCGAAGTCGGCGTGCCCCGGGGTGTCGACGATGTTGATCTTGACGTCGCGGAACCGGACGGAGGTGTTCTTGGCGAGGATCGTGATGCCGCGCTCGCGCTCCAGGTCCAGGCTGTCGAGCACGCGCTCGTCGACCGCCTGGTTCTGGCGGAAGGCGCCGCTCTGATGCAGCATGCCGTCGACCAGCGTCGTCTTCCCGTGGTCGACGTGCGCGACGATCGCGACGTTGCGAATCGATGCTCGGGACATCGGGCCTCGCTCGCGCGGATCGGCCGCGCTCGCTCGCGTTGCGCCGTCGTGATAGCAGAAACCGCCGTGAGCTTCCACGCAGCGGCGTGCGGCACGGTAGAATCGTGCCGCCGTGGAACCACGCCCCTGGATCGTGCTCAAGTACGGCGGCACCTCGGTCGCCACCGCCGAGCGCTGGGCCGGGATCGCCCGCCGCGTGCGCGAACTCGCTCCCGCCCGCCGCGTGTGGGTCGTCGCCTCGGCACTGGCCGGGGTGTCGAACCTGTTGGAGCGCGCCGTGCGCGAGGCGATCGGGGGCGCCGCCGCGGCGCCGGGCGAGATCCGCGACGCGCACGTCCGCCTGGCGGACGAGCTGGGCCTGGGAGCGGAGCCGCGTCGCCAGGTCGACGAGCTGTTGGCGGATCTCGAGTCCCGGCTGGCGGGCGTGCGGCTGACGGGCGAGGCGTCGCCGCGCTTGACGGCCCGCATCCTCGCCGTCGGGGAGCTGGCCGCGACGCGGCTCGGCGCCGCGGCGCTCGCACGGCACGGGATCGAGGCTCGTTGGGTCGACGCCCGCGAGCTGTTGCGGAGCAAGCCCGGCGCCCGCGACTCCGACCACGCGCGCTACCTCGAGGCCGACGTCGCCGCCGAGCGCGACCCCGAAGCCGCCGAACGCTCGGCCGGCGGAGCCGGGGTCGTGCTGACGCAGGGCTTCATCGCGCGCACACCCGACGGCGAGACCTGCCTGCTCGGGCGCGGCGGCAGCGACACGTCGGGCGCCCTGTTCGCCGCGCTGCTCGCGGCCGAGCGGCTGGAGATCTGGACCGACGTCCACGGCCTGTTCACCGCGGATCCGCGAGTCGTGCCGACGGCGCGACTGATCCTTCGCATCGGCTACCGCGAGGCCCAGGAGCTGGCGGCGATGGGAGCGAAGGTGCTCCACCCGCGCTGCCTCGGGCCGGTGGCGGCGCAGGGCATCCCGCTGACGATTCGCTGCGTCGACGATCCCGGCGGGCCGGGGACGACGGTCGAGGCGACGGGCGAGGGCCACCCGGTCGTCACCGCCGTGACCTGTCGGCGTGGAGCCACGCTGCTCACGCTGTCCACGCTGGCGATGTGGGAGGCGCCGGGATTCCTCGCCCGCGCCTTCGCGCTGTTCGAGGAGGTCGGGATCTCGATCGACCTCGTCGCGACGTCCCAGTCCGCGGTGAGCGTCACGCTGGACAAGATCCCGGGGGGCCACGCCGGCCCGGCGTTCGCGCGCCTGGTCGAGCGGCTCGGGACGCTGGCGCGGGTGGACGTCGCGCACCCCTGCGCCGTGGTCTCGGTCGTCGGCCGCCGGATCCGCGCCGCGCTGCACGAGCTGGGGGCGGCGATGGAGGTGTTCCGCGAGCGGCCGGTGCACCTGCTGAGCGACTCGTCGGAGGACCTCAACCTGTCGTTCGTCGTCGACGAGGCGGACGCCGAGGTGCTCGTCGCCCGGCTGCACGGCCGGCTGTTCTCGGCGCAGACGGAGGACGCGCGTCTCGGCCCGACCTGGGAGACGATCGATCAGGCCGCGGAGCGCGGGACTCCGGCTCGGCCATGGTGGGTCGAGCGCCGCACCGCGCTGCTCGGCCTCGTGCGCGACGGCAGCCCGCGCTACGTCTACCACCTGCCCGTCGTGATCGAGCAGGCGCGCCGCCTGCGCCGCGAGCTGCCCTCGATCGGCACGCTGTACTATTCGATGAAGGCCAACCCCCACCCGCGCATCCTCGAGACCGTCGCCGCCGAGGGCTTCGGCATCGAGTGCGTCTCGGCCGCCGAGGTGCAGCGGGCGCGTGAGGTCTGCGGTTCGCGCGTGAAGCTGCTGTTCACGCCGAACTTCTGCCCGCTCTCCGAGTACGCGCTGGCCTTCGCGGCCGGGGCCGAGGTGATCCTCGACGGCCCGGAGTGTCTGGTGCGCGAGCCGGGGATGTTCCGCGGCCGGGCGATCGGCGTGCGCGTCGATCCCGGGCGCGGTCTCGGCCACCACGAGAGCGTCGTCACCGCGGGCGCGCACGCCAAGTTCGGGTTGCGCTCGGACGAGATCGCGGCCATGGCGGCGGTCGCCGGGCGGACGGAGACCACGATCGCCGGGCTCCATGCCCACGTCGGCAGCGGGATCTTCGAGCCCACGGCCTGGGCGGCCGCGGGCCGGAGCCTGGCGGCGCTGCTCCAGCACGTGCCGGGCGTGCGCTGGCTGGACCTCGGCGGCGGCCTGGGAGTGCCCGAGCGCCCCGGGCAGGGGCCGCTCGATCTCGCCGCGGTCGAGCGCGGCCTCGCCGCCCTGCGCGGCGAGCTGGGTCCGATCGAGCTGCGCCTGGAGCCCGGGCGCTTCCTCGTCAGCGCCGCCGGCGTGCTGCTCGCCCCGGTGACCCAGGTCCGGCGCAAGGGGGGAGTGCGCTACGCCGGCGCCGCGACGGGCATGAACTCGCTGATCCGCCCGGCGCTGTACGGCGCCTGGCACGGCATCCACAACCTGACGCGCCTCGGCGCACCGCCGTCCGGCACCTGGACCGTGGTCGGCCCGATTTGCGAGAGCGGGGACGTCCTGGGTCGCGACCGGCTGCTGCCGGCGACCGAGCCCGGCGACGTGCTGCTGATCGAGAATGCGGGGGCCTACGGCGCGGCCATGGCGTCGCGCTACAACCTGCGCGACCCCGCCGAAGAGGTCCTCTTGGCCTGAGTCCTCGGCTGCGGCGACCGCCACGGCCCGCGTGTTCGCCCACCGCCGGGCCGGGGGCGCTCGTCGACGACCGCAAGCATCGCCTTGGAACAGCACGCGCCCGGCCGGGGCGCCGGCCGTTCGCGTCCGGGGGCGCGCCCGGGTCCGGGCCCGCGCCGGGAATGGCCGAACTGCACACGCGCGGAGGAGCTAGAACGGCTCCTCGCCGCTCGATCCGCAGGAGTTCCGCGCCGAGACGAGGTAGAAGGCCAGCGCCGGTGCCGTGTCCGCGTCGGTGTAGGTGGTCGGCGTCACACGGGCGTGGAACGCGAAGCCGGCGACGTCGCCCGTCGCGCGGAAGACGTCGTAGGCGCCGGCCGCCGCGTGACCGGCGTTGACCGGGGGCGCGGTCCACGTCAGGATCGCGGCTCCCGGGCCGCTCTTGCCGAGGAGCAGCGTGGCGCCGACCGCGTTGGGCTCGGTGACGGGCCCGCCCTCGCAGCAGTCGATCACCGAGTCGTCGTCGACGTCGATCCCGAGGTCCAGCACGATCTCGGCCAGGTCCTCGGTGCCGTTGCCGTTGCAGTCGGCCGGCGCGCTCACGAAGCAGGCGTCGAGGTCGTCGACCCAGATCCGGCTGTCGCCGGGCCACCCGTTCGTGTCGCCGTTCCAGTCCATCATCTCGCAGCCCGGGACGAAACCGGAGAGGAAGCAGTCGGCGAAGGCCTCGAAGTCGTCGTGGTCGACGCCGTCGCCGTCCGCGTCGCACAGCCGGGCCGGGGGATAGATCGTCCACGTCTGGCCCGCCGGCAGCCCGCCGAGCGTGCGCGACGGGCCATTGCTCGGCCAGCGGAAGCTCGCCTGGTCGACGAACGCGGCGTCGCCCAGGCCGACGTGGATGTCGAGCTCGCTCTGGCCGAGATAGTTGTTCCCGCCGGCGTAGCTCTCGTGGAACTGGGAGTGGCCGCCGGCCGTCGTCACCACGCCCACGCCGAGCGCGAATCGGTTGGGATGGACGCCGACGACGCGGTAGCGCACCCAGCTCCGGTCGTCGCCCTCGTGGTTGATGAACAGCTCGGCGCGGTGGCCGAGGTTGTTCAACAGCAGGTCGAGGTCGCCGTCGCCGTCCACGTCGGCGACCGCCGAGTTGAACGACTGGATCGTCGGCGGGTCGCCCGGCAGCTCGAAGTCCGGGTCGTACGCCCCCTGGATCCCGAGCGCCGCCGCCATCTCGGTGCAGGGCGGCGCCCCCGTGCAGTGGAAGAACGAGCCGGCCTCGAACTGGTTGTTGACGTACAGGTCCTTGTGCCCGTCGTTGTCCCAGTCGAAGAACAGCGTGCCCCACGAGGTGATGCGGTTGTCCACCCCCCAGGCCTCCGCGGACTCGACGAACGTGCCGTTCCCCTGGTTCAGCAGCAGCGGGTTGATGCCGTCGTAGGGCACGCTCGAGCCGTTGGTGTCGTAGGTGTTGACGTTCGTCAGGTAGTAGTCGGGGTACAGGTTGCCGTCGACGTCTCCCGCCGCGATGCCCATCGAGTAGATCGAGACGCCGGCCCCGGACGCCGCCGAGACGTCGGTGAAGCCGGTCCCGCCGTTGTTCCTCCACAGCACGTTCGGCGGGAAGCCCAGCGGTCCGCGGTCGTTCGACAGGTACAGGTCGACGTCGCCGTCGCGGTCGTAGTCGCTCCACACCGACTGGAACGAGAGCGCGTTCGCCGCCCCGACCCCCGTCGCGACCGTGACGTTCGTGAAGGTGCCGTTGCCGTTGTTGCGGAACAGCACGTTGATCTTGCCGATCTCGCCGTAGTTGCTGACGTACAGGTCGGGCCAGCCGTCGTTGTTGTAGTCGCCCCAGCTCGGCCCGGTGTGGTTCTGGTTGGGGTTGCCCACGCCGGCGGCCGCGGTGACGTTCGAGAAGGTGAAGCTCCCGAGGTTGCGCAGCAGCACGTTCGGCCGATTGAACGACTGCGTGACGTACAGGTCGAGCAGCCCGTCCGCGTCGTAGTCCGCGGCGGCGAAGCCGGCCTGCTCCTGGAACGCCGCGATCCCGCTCGTCAGCGTGTGGTCGACGAAGAAGCCGCCGCCGATGTTCTCGAAGATGCCGATCTTCCCGTCCGAGCGCCCGAGGATCACGACGTCCGGGTCGCCGTCGCCGTCGAGATCGACGAACCCGCAGCCCTGCCCGAGGTAGCCCTGGGCCTGGGGCACCGCGCTCATCGTGAAGTCGAGCCCGCGCGCCAGCGCCTCCTCGGTGAAGGGCGAAGGAGGGTCGTCGGCGAGCGCGAGCGGAGGGAGCGAGAGCGCGAGGGCCAGCGCCCAGCCGAGCGCGATCACCGCCGATGGCGCGTGGTGGGCACTCGACGCGGACCCGTGCTCCATTACCCCTACCACCCTGCGGGTGGGCGGCCGGCGGCGGATCCCGGGCCGCGCCCGATCCCCCCCTCGCCGGTCGCACCGGGATTCGTTGCCCACCCGCGCTCCGTCCACCGGCGGCGCAAGCCCCCGCCCCGCACCCACGGGTCCCCGCCGTGCTGCGCCGAGCAGCGATCAGATACCGCAAGGCGCCCGGCCGCGCCACCGGTTTGGGCGGCCGCTTCCGCGGCACCCGCCGGACCCGGCCGAATCCGGGCGTTTCGCCCCGCTCAGTTCAGCTTGTCGGCCTTCCAGTACTTGGTCCCGGACAGGTCGGCGCTGGCCATCAGCCCCTTGTCCGAGAACTGGAAGACCGCCAGGCCGTCGCGGAAGCTCGAGGCGACGCCTGCGCCCGCGGTGCCCGCCGCGGCCTGCGCCGAGACGTCGGCCTGCCAGCCCTTGTCGACGAAGTTGCCCAGCACCTTGTCGTTCTCGAACAGGAAGACCACGCGGTACCGCTGCCCGCCGAGCCCGAGCCCGATTCCCGCCGTGCCCATCTTCATGTAGGTCCGCTTCCCGCCCGACTTGCTCACCGCGACGCCGGAGCCCCCGCCGCCGGAGACGCCCACCGCGATCTTCAGGTTCGAGAAGACCGCGTAGCCCGCGGCCTTGTCGTAGAGCTTCTTCGCCTCCGGCGACTCGGCGAGCAGCTGGTCCAGGGTCTCCCTGGCCGCGGCGTCAATCTCGGCCCGCCTGGCGACCGCCCGGTCTTGCTTCGTGCCCGGCTCCTGCTCGCCGGCGGGGACCGCCACGGGCAGGGTGGTCAGGACCACCACCAGCGCCAGGCTCGGGAGGACGATCCGTCTCCACGTCGTGCTCGCCATCGGTTCACCTCCTGCGCTCCCGCTCGTCGGCGGCGCCCGGCCATGATAGTCAACGCCGGGGTCCTCGCGCCGCGGGCGAAAGCGGACCGAGCCGGGGCGGCGATCGCGCGTCCGGGCGGCGGGCGGTCGAGGCGGGCCCGGGCGGGCCGCGAGACGGTCAGTCCGGCAGGCGCCGCACCAGGACGATCGTGATGTCGTCGTTCTGCGGCGCCGTCCCGCCGAACTCGCACACCGCCTGGAGCAACAGCTCGACCAGCCGGGCCATCGGCTCGGCCTGATGCGACTCGACGACCCGGCCGGCGCGCTCGAGCTGGAACTGCTCGCCTTGGGGGTTCTCGTACTCGAAGACGCCGTCGGTGATCAGGCCGACGACGTCTCCCGGCTCGAGCCGCAGCGTGTGCGTGGCCGACGCCGCGGAGGCCTCGATCAGGCCGAGCGGCAGGGTCGTGGCCTTGCGCCACTCGCACTCACCGCTCGCGGCGTGGAAGTGCAGCAGCGGTCCCTGGCCGCCGGCGTGGTAGCGGAGCTCGTGGGTGCGGCGGTCGAGCACGCCGAGGAACGCCGTGACGAAGCGGTTGTCGGCCAGGTCCTGGCACAGCTGGTTGTTGATCTGGACGAAGGCCGCGTCCAGATCGGCGCCGAGCCGCAGCGCGATGCGCAGCATCGAGCGCACCTGCGTCACGCTGAGGGCGGGCCCGACGCCGTGCCCGGTCGCGTCCCCCAGGAGCAGGATCAGCCGCGAGTCGTCGAGCGGCACGAGGTCGTAGATGTCGCCTCCCGTCTGCTCCGCCGGCCGGCTCGTGCCGGCGAGGTCGTAGCCCGCGACGGGCGGCATGCTGCGCGGCAGCACGCCCATCTGGATCTCGCGTGCCACCGACAGCTCGCGATCGAGCTTCTCCTTCTCCAGCGCCACCTGCTGCAGCCGCGCCTGCTCCAGCGCCACGGCCAGGTGGTTGCCGAGCGCCGACAGCAGGTCGAGGTCGAACTCGTCGAACGCCCGGCTGCGCTGCGAGTTGTCGACGCAGATCAGCCCCTCGACCGTGTCGCCGTGCCACACCGGCGCCGCCATCGCGGAGCGGATGCCGAGGGCGAGGATCGACTCGCCGCGGGCGAAGCGGTCGTCGGCCTGGGCGTCGAGCGTCAGCACGCCGACGCGGTCGCGGCAGACCTGCTCGGCGATCGTCCGCGAGAAGGTCAAGTTCCCGCCGGACCCGCCTCCGTGCCGCGAGCACTTCGTGACCAGCTCGCGGCCGGCGGGCTCGCGCAGCATGACGAAGCCGCGCTGCACCGGCAAGTGCTCGAACACGAGGTCGAGCATGCGCTGGAAGACCTCGTCCAGCGAGCGGCTGGAGAGCACGGCGCGGGCCGCCCCGCTGACCACGCGGACGAGTCGCTGCAGCCGCTCGCTCGCGGCCGGATCCGCGGCCGGGCCCCGCGGCTGGGCCGAGGCCAGGGCGGCGAAGTCCACCGCGGTGCGGAACATCGTGCGCGTGGCGGGATCGACCGGGGCGTCGACCAGCGGCGACGGCGCGGTGCGCGGCGCGCGCTCGTCGACGAAGCTCAGCACCGTGTCCGGCAGGTGGATCCGGTCGCCGTCCTCGAGCAGCTTGTCGGTTCCGGGGAGGTCGTTGACGCGCGTGCCGTTGCGGCTGCCGAGATCGGCGACGCGCCAGCCGGCGCCGTCGCGCCACAGGCGGGCATGGCGCCGCGAGATCGAGTTCCCGACGAGTTGGATGTCGCAGTCGGCCCCGCGCCCGATCAGGACCTCGTCCTTGTCGAGCGCAACCGTCTGCTCCTGACCCCGCTGGGAGAGCTTGATGCTCGGCATCTCGACGGCACCACGCGCGGCGCCCGGACGGCCGCCCCGGGCGGCCGGGACAGGCGGCCCCGGCCCCCGCGGCTGCGGCGGTCGGCGCCGCCGATCAACGGACGGCTGCGGGCTCGGCGTCGGGCGCGGCCACCGCCGCGGCCTCGCGCACCTTGGCGAAGTCGCCGGCCTGGACGATCGAGATCTTGGCGATGTCGAGGAAGCGGGCGACGGCGGCCACGATCTGCTCGTTCGTCAGGGCCTCGACCCGGCTCTCGAGCCGCTCGTCCCAGGCGAGCGTCCGGCCCTCGTACTCGCGGGCGGCGAGCGTGCGGGCCAGCTCGCGGTCGCTCGCGCGCGAGACGCGCCGCTGCTGCAGCCAGCCCTGCTTCGCCTCGGCGATCTCCTGGGGCGCGAACCCGGCGTCGACCACCCGGCCCAGCTCCTCGCGAAACGCGCGGACCAAGAGCTCGCCGTTCTGCGGGGCGTAGATCGCGTACGAGCCGAAATAGCCGTTCTCCTCGAACGGGCTGGCGCTGAAGAACGAGCCGACGCCGTAGGAGATGCCCTCGTTCTGGCGGATGCGCGTCGCCAGGCGCGAGTTGAGGAAGCCGCCGCCGGTCATGAAGTTGCCGAGGACCAGCGCCGGGTACTCCGCCGCGCCGTCGCCGAGCTTGAGCGGCAGGCCCGCCATGAACACCGCGCTCTCCTTGTCGGGCGTTTCGAGCGTCTCCTGGATCGGTGGGCGCTCGCGGTAGGGGTTGGCCAGGCGTGCGAACGGCGTGGCGCTCTTCCACTCGCCGAACAGCTCGCGCAGCAGCGCTTCGACCTGCGCCGGATCGAAGTCGCCGACGATCCCGGCCTGCGCCGCGGAGGCGCCGTAGAAGTCGGCGTGGAAGCGCTTGACGTCGTCGAGCGTGACCGCCTTGGACGACTCGATCTCCTCGTCCGGGGTCGCGGCGTAGCGCGGATCGCCCTTGGGCCACGGGTCGAGATGCTTGCGCAGCGCCGTGGTCGCGACCTGGAACGGGTCGTTCCTCGAATCCTCGATCTGCGTCAGCCGCTCCTGCCGCAGCAGCTCGAGCTCGGCCGCGGGGAAGGACGGGGCGCGCAGCAGCTCCGCCACCAGCCGCAGCGCGGCCTCCAGGTTCGCGCGTGTGGTCTCCACGTTGGCGAACGCGCGCGTCGCGCTGCCGTCCACGCTGATCTGCGCCTTCAGCCGGTCGATCTCGTCCTCGATCTGCTGCCGCGTGCGGTTCTTGGTCCCGCGCATCAGCATGCTGCCGGTCATCTCGCCGGCGGTGGCGCGGCCCTGCAGGCTCTTCTCGTTGCCGAGATTGAAGCTCAACGCCACCTGCACGGTGGAGCCGCGGCTCTTCTTCGGCACCATCGCCAGCTCGAGGCCCGGGGCGAGATCGGCGCGGACGATCCGCGCCTCGATCGCGGCGGGAGCGGCGTCGAACTCCTCCCCCTGGGCCAGGGCCTCGCCGCCGCGATAGGCCTCGACCAGGGCGGTGACGTCCTGTCGCTCCGGCACCTCGGTCCGCGTCGGCACGCTGCTCGGGATGTAGACGCCGACGGTCCGGTTCTCGTCGCGCAGGTAGTTCGAGGCGACCCGCGCGACGTCCGCCGCGGTCACCGCCTTCAGGCGGTCGCGGTAGACGAACATCAGCCGCCAGTCGCCCAGGGCCGACCATTCGGAGAGCTCGATCGCCGCCCATTCCGAGTTGCGCATCGTGGTCTCCCAGCCGCGCAGCCGGTTCTCTCTCGCGCGCTCGACCTCCTCGGCCGTCGGCGGGGCGGCGCCCAGCTCGGCGATCGTGCGCAGCATGACGCTGCGGGCCTCCTCGACCGAGTTCTCCTTGCGCAGCTCGGTGCCGACCAGCATCACACCCGGCTCGAACAGCGGCCAGGCGAAGCCGAACACGCTCGACGCCTTCTTGGTCTCGACCAGTGTCTTGTACAGCCGGCCCGACGGCTCGTCGCCGAGGATGAACGCCAACAGGTCGACGGCCGCGAACTCCGGATCGGAGCCGGCCGGCACGTGGTAGGCGGCCGCGGCCATCTGGATGTCGCCGACGCGGCGCAGCGTCACGGTCCGCTCGCCGTCCTGCGCCGGCTCCACGCTGTAGGTCGGGGCCAGCGGCTCGGCCGGCCGCGGGATCGGGCCGAAGGCGGCCGCCACCTTGCGCAGCGCGACGGCCTCGTCGATCTTGCCGGCCACGACGAGCACGGCGTTGTCCGGCCGATACCATTTCTTGTAGAACGCCTTCAGGTTGTCGATCGGCACGCGCTCGATGTCGGCGCGCGAGCCGATCGTCGACTTGCCGTAGTTGTGCCAGAGGTAGGCGCTCGACAGCATGCGCTCCATCAGCACGCCCTGCGGGTAGTTCTCCCCGACCTCGAACTCGTTGCGCACGACCGAGAACTCGGACTCCAGGTGCTGCTTGGAGATGAACGAGTTGACCATCCGGTCGGCCTCGAGATCGAGCGCCCAGTCCAGGTTCTGCTCGCTCGCGGCGAACGTCTCGAAGTAGTTCGTGCGGTCGAACCAGGTCGAGCCGTTGGGCCGGCAGCCGTGGGCCGTCAGCTCCTGCGGGATGTCGGGGTGCTTCGGCGTCCCCTTGAACACCAGGTGCTCGAGCAGGTGGGCCATCCCGCTCTCGCCGTAGCCCTCGTGGCGCGAGCCGACGAGGTAGGTGACGTTGACCGTGATCGTCTCCTTCGACAGATCGGGGAACAGCAGCACGCGCAGGCCGTTCGCCAGGCGGTACTCCGTGATCCCTTCGACCGAGGCCACCCGGGTGACCCCGGCGGGCAGCGGCGAGCCGGCCGGAGCCGGGGCGGGCGCGGCGGCGGCCGCCGCCGTGGCCAGCACGAGCAGGAACGAGCAGACAACGAGTCGTCTCACGGCCGTGGCCTCCATCATCGTCGAAAGAAAGCGGAACGACGGAATCACGCCGGCGCCGGGGCCGGCCGCACCCTCCGCCGGCGCGCGGGCGTTTCAGTCCGCGGCGGGATCGGGCATCTTGCTCGCGAGCATCGAACTCAACTGCGCGGGAACGGCGCCTCCCAGCTCCTCGGCGCGGTGCAGGTGCCTCCACGCCCGCGCGTACTCCCCACCGTAGTAGCTCCAAACCGCCAGGCGCTCGTGCGCGCGGACGTGCGCGGCGTCCTCGACCAGCACGGAATTCATCTGATGCGTGGCGTCGTCGGGCAGTCCCTTGGTCCACAGCGCCATCGCCAGCTGGTAGCGAGCCTCGACGTGCCGCGGGTCGCGATCGAGCGCGGTCCTGAGCGCCACGATCGCCTCGTCGAGCCGGCCCTCGAGCTTGATCGTCGTGCCCAGCCCGACGAAGGCGTCGGCCCGGCTCGGATCGGTGCGCACGGCGAGGGCGTAGGCCTCGATCGCGTCGTCGATCCGGTTGGACTGCAACAGGCTCTGGCCCCGCGCCAGGTGCTCGACGGCGGACACGCCCGCGGTCGCGAGCGGCTCGACGGCCACGAGCCCGGACGGCGCATCGAACGCGAGGCCCTGCGTCGCCCGCGCCCAGCGCTCGTCGGCGAGGCGCTCGCGCGGATCGGCCGCGCCGCCGGTCGTGGGTTTCAGCGCCGGGGCAGGCGTCCGGCACGCGGCCAGGAACGCGGCCGCGACCAGGACCAGCGGGACGGTGCGCCCGACGGCTGCAAACATGCTTGTCCTCCGCGACGGGGGGTCGCTCCAGTCTACACTTGGCGGCCCTCCGCTGCGAGAGGGTCCCGGCAGGAAACCGCGCCTTCTCGCGGTCCGGCCCGTGCGTTCCGGGGTGCGAGAGGGCGTTTCCGGCGATCGGCAGCGCGAGGGCCGCCGGACGAGGCGGAATCGCGGGAAGCGCCCCAAAAAAGGACGGACGTCGTTGGCTCGGGAGGCGCCTCGCGGTATGCTTCCGCGGAACGCCGCGCCCGGCCGCGCCGGGGGACGGAGGAGTGCGATGCGGGCATCGACCGGGGGAGCGTCCGTGCTGCTGCTCGCGGGCGTGGCGACGCTGTCGCTCGCTGCGGCCCCGACCGTCGGTCCCCAGCAGCGTGTCGACGCCAACGGCGGGACGGCCGCCGCCAACGAGACGACCGCGGCGGCGAGCGCCGTCGACCCGGACACGATCATCGGCGCGTGGAACGACTGGAGGCCGTCGACGCAGACGCAGGAGATCATCCGCTGCGGCGTCACGGTGAGCACCGACGGCGGCGCGACCTGGAACGACTTCGTGCTGCGTCCGCCCGCGCCCAACCAGAGCGGGGTCGAGGGCGACCCGATGACCGCGACCGACCCGCGGACCGGGGTGGTGTGGGCGGGGGCGATCAGCTTCGCCGGCAACGGCGGGATCTACGTCGCGCGGATGAACCCCGGCGACGGCTTCTTCCAGCCGTCGGTGATGGTCGATCTCGACCAGGGCCAGGGCCTGGACAAGTGCTGGATGGTCGCCGGGCGCAACCACCTGACGGCGGACAGCACGCGCCTGTACGTCGGGTACAACAAGGGCCTCGCCCGTTCCGACGACATGGGCGACACGTGGACGAACCCCGTCTCCCTGGGGCAGGGACTGGGCTTCCTGCCGCGGATCGGACCGAACGGCGAGGTCTACGTCGCCTACTGGGACTACACGACCGAGGCGATGCGGGTCAAGCGCAGCCTGGACGGCGGCACGTCGTTCACGACGCACCTCGTCGCGCTGCGGATGGACACCTGGGGCGTCGAGACGTTCAACACGCGGTTTCCCGGGACGTTCCGCGCTCCGGCGCTCCTCGGCCTGGCGGTGCATCCGGTCAACGGCACGCTCTACGCCGTGTGGCCGGACACGACCGACTTCTCCCAGCCCGGCGGCCACGCCAACGTCGACGTCTACTTCAGCAAGTCGACGAATCAGGGCACGAGCTGGAGCACGCCCGCGATCCTCAACGACGAGGGGCCGTTCGTCGGGGACCAGTTCTTCCCGTGGATCGAGACCGACCCGGCCAACGGGCGGCTGAACGTCGTCCTGCTCGACACGCGCAACACGGACCAGGTCGACAACACCACGCACGGGATGATCGACAGCTACTTCGCCTACAGCGAGGACGACGGCGCCACGTGGACGGAGCTGCGCCTCACGCCCCAGCCCTGGGACAGCGACGACGACGGCCTCAACCGGCCGTCGCAGTTCATCGGCGACTACCTCGGCATGGCCGTCACGGCGGACCTCGCGTGGCCGCTGTACCCGGACTCGCAGAACGGGGACACCGACACCTACACCAACCGCGTCGACTTCTGCGCGGAGATCGACGAGATCGAGAACCTGACCCTGGGTCGCAGCGGCTCGACCCTGAGCTTCTACTGGAACGACACGCCGGCGGCGGTCGACTACGTCGTGTACCAGGACCTCTCGGCCCAGGGGGGGTTCCTGGTCCCGATCGGGACGTCGACGAGCGGCGTGACGGGGCTGACGATCCCGATGCCGTTCGGGAACCGCTACTACCTGGTCGCGGGCCGGAACGGCTGCGGCACGGGACCGAAGTAGCGCGCCCCGGCGCCCGCGCTGTGCGGACCGCGCGGCCCGGACGAGCCCGCGCTCGCCTGCGCGGTCCGGCCAGCGGTCGACGGGCTCTCGGTCCGGGACGACGGCGCCGGACGCCGGCGTCCTGATCCCGCGTCCTCGCGCGGTCGCAGCACTGCCACGGACAGCTCGCACGTCCGGTTTCCGCGCGGCAACATTCGGTCGATCGGGTCGCAACCCCGAGCGGCCGGCGGAGTGGTCGGGCCGATCCCCGGCGGTATGATCTGCCGCGAATCGCGGTCCCGCCGCCGCGGATTCGAACTCCGCGATCCCGCCTCCCCGACAGGTGCAACCATGATCGGTTCCCCCCGACGGCCGGCCGGATCGCGCGCCGGCGCCCTCGCGGCGCTCGCGCTCGGGATCGGCATCGCGGCCCGGCTGCCCGTCGCCGCCGCGGTTCCGGGAGAGGTCGCGGAGCTTTCGTGGTGCGCCGGAGCCAAGGACTGCGTGGCCTGGACGGTGGAGCCGGGCGCCGCCGGGTACAACCTGTACCGCGGAGAGGCGGTCGCGCTCCCGGCCCTGCTCGATGCGAGCGCCGACGCCTGCCTGCTCGGGTCGTTCTCGGCGGCGACGAGCGGTCCGATCGTCGCCGATCCGCCGGCCGGGGCGCTGCACTGGCTCCTCGTGACCGCGCACAACGCCGACGGCGAGGGAAGCGCGGGGCAGGCGACCGCCGGCCCACGCATCGTCGACCCGGTCGGGCCCTGCGGCGGCACCGGCGGTCTCGTCATCAACGAGGTCGACTACGACCAGCCCGGGACCGACCTCGGCGAGTTCGTCGAGGTCTTCAACGGCGGCTCCACCGCGCGCGACCTGACCTCGCTCGTCGTGATCCTGGTCAACGGGCAGAACTCGCAGGAGTACTTGCGCGCGTCGCTGTCCGCCGCCGGCCCGAGCCTCGCCCCCGGCGCCTACCTCGTCGTCGGCAGCGCCGACGTCGTCGCCGCTCTTCCGCCCGGGACCCCGGCGGTCACGCTCCCCGCGGCGTCGAACAACATCCAGAACGGCGCCCCGGACGGCGTGGCGCTGTTCGACACCGCGAGCGGGACGCTGCTCGACGCGCTCTCCTACGAAGGCACGATCACGGCGGCGCAGTTCCAGGGAGTCGCCGGCACGTACGACCTGGTCGAGGGGACGGCCGCGACCGCCGAGGACTCGAACGCATCGGTCGGGTCGCTCGCGCGATTCCCGAACGGCAGCGACACCGACGACGCCGACACCGACTGGCGCTTCAACAACGTCCCCTCCGCCGGCGCGGAGAACCCGATCCCTTAGCGCGCCCCACGAGTTCCGACGATGCGCGCCGGCCGGGCATCGCGTTCCCGGACCGGCGCGCACCGGTTGTCGCCCACCGCCGTGGCGCGTGGGTCGCGGCCCCGCATGGCTCCGCGCCGGCCTCGCAAGCTGCGGCAGCCGGCGGAGCACCGGGCCCGGCCCCCGTCGAGCCCAGGTCTGCCGGCGGGGATCGCGCTCCGCGGGCCATTTCTCGGGGTATGCTCCGGCCGCCGGGTGTCGGCGGCGCCCGGGATCGATTCCTGCCGCCGCCGCGGCGCTCCGCGTGGGAGCGAGGATCGGCGGTCGTCCGGCCCGTCCGCGCGAGGGAGGTCTCGGCACGTGGACGTTCTCCAGACCATCGGAAACACATCCATGGTCCGACTCCGCAGAGTCGTCCCACCCGCTGCTGCCGACATCTTCGTGAAGCTCGAGTGGGAGAACCCCACGGGCAGCGTCAAGGACCGGATGGCGCGGGCCGTGATCTCGCGGGCCGAGCAGGACGGCCGGCTGAAGCCCGGCGACACCGTCGTCGAGTACACGGGCGGCAGCACGGGAGCATCGCTCGCCCTGGTCTGCGCCGCCAGGGGCTACGGTCTCAAGATCGTCAGCTCCGACGCGTTCAGCCGGGAGAAGCTCGATCACATGGCGGCGCTGGGTGCGGAGCTGATCCTCGTCCCGAGCGAAGGCGGCCGCACGACCAAGAAGCTGATCCTGGAGATGATCGAGGCCGCCCGCCGGCTGAGCCTGGAGCCTCGCACCTACTGGACCGACCAGCTCAACAACCACGACAGCATCGCCGGCTACCACTCGCTGGGCGAGGAGATCTGGCGTCAAACGCGGGGGGAGATCGACGCCTTCGTGCACGGCGTGGGAACGGCGGCCTCCTCCCGCGGGGTGGCGACGGTGTTGAAACGATACAAGCCGAGCATCAGGATCGTCGTCGTCGAGCCCGCGGAATCCTCGGTGTTGCTGGGAGGCCCGCCGGGGCCCCACAAGATCGAGGGAGTCGGCATCGGCTACACCCCGCCGCTCTGGGAGCCGACGCTCGTGGACGACATCCTGCCTGTCAAGACCGACGAGGCGCAGGAGATGGCGAGGCGCCTCGCACGCGAGGAGGCGCTGTTCGCGGGGACGTCCTCCGGCGCCAACGTCGTCGCCGCGATTCGCGTCGCCGAGCAGCTGGGGCCGGCCGCCAAGGTGGTGACGCTCCTGGCCGACTCCGGCCTGAAGTACCTGAGCACCGACGTGTACCGGAGGTGAGCAGAAGAAGCCTGGCCGCGATCTTGCGCTCGATCGCGGACATTCACTCCTGCTCACCGCATCAGCGCGACGATGGCATCGAACTCGGGGTCGCCGCGCAGCATTACCAGATCCGGTTCGTCGGCGAGCCGTGGATCGTGAAAACCGGCTCCGACGGCTTCGCGGAGATGACGCAAGGCGGCGGCACGGTCCCGACTGCGCGAGGACGATCGTGCGAGTCCGTAGGCGATGCTGGCCGTCAGGCGGCGATCACATGCCCGGGTTCTCTCGCAGACCTGGCGGGCTTGCGCCAGGTTCCGCCCGGCGTCGTCCAGCTCGCCGGTGCCGAGTTGAACCTCGCCCAGCGTGGTGAGGGCGGTTGCATACGAGGGATGCGACGTGCCGAGGATTCGACCGTCGATCTCGAGAGCGGCGACCGCGAGCCGCCCGGCGTCCGGGTACTCGCCGATCCTCGTCAGCAGGACTGCGAGGTTGTTCATGATGCCCGTGACTTGGGGGTGGTCTCTGCCAAAGGCCGTCTCGGCGATCCTCAGGGCACGTTCCAGGTACGGCCTCGCAGCGGCATGGTCGCCCGTCTCCAGCAGGGACGTGCCCAACAGGTCAAGCCGAGCCGCCACACCGGGATGATCCGGCCCCAGCACCCGCTCGTCGATCCTCAAGGCGCGCTCCATCAGCCGGCGGCCGTTCGCCGGCTCGCCGTTTCTCATGAGAATCTGACCCAGGTTGCTCGCGGGGCCGACGATCGAGGGATCCTCCGGTCCGCGCGCCGCCTCGAGGATTCGTAGCGCGCGCTCCAGCGTCGAGCGGGCCGCGACGACGTCGCCGACGCTGTCGAGGACCAGCGCCAGGTTGTTGAGGCTCGAGGCCACCTCGGGGTGCTCCGGGCCGAACGCGTCCTCCTTCAACCGGACGGCGCGCTCGAGCATGATGCGGGCCGTCTTCGGATCGCCGGAGCTGCGTGCCACGATCGCCAACCCGTTGACGACTCTCGCCACGTCGGGGTGCGTGGGACCGAGGCGATGCTCCTGAATCCGTAGCGCTTCCTCGAGCAGGGATCTCGCCCGGGCGTAGTCGCCGAGCTCGTGCATCACTCGCGCCAGGTCGAACAGGTTCTCGCCGACCTCGGCGTGTCCCGGCACGGCGCCCTGGATCTCGATCGTCTTCTCCAGCAGCGCCCGGGCCGGCTGGTAGAGGCCGAGATTCGCGTAGACGCGACCCATCGTCGCCATCAGAGAGGCCCGGATTCCAGGCTCATCCGCCAGCTCCGACTCGATCTTCTCGAGACCCCGGTCGAGGATCTCTCGCGCCGTGACGACCTCGCCCTTGGCGGAAGCGGGGTCGGACACCTCGAAGATGCTCTCGAGGAAGGCCGCGATCCGGCGGCTCCGGGCGCTCTCCTGGTTCGCCCGGTCGCGCTCCAGCGCGATGCGGCGGGCCTGGATCCCGAGAGCCAATCCCGAACCGATCACGAGCAGGGCGGTCATCGCGGTCAGAGCAACGCCGATCGTGTGCCGGCGGACGAACTTTCGCAGACGATAGGCTCGACTCGGCGGGCCGGCGACGACCGGCTCGTGTCTCAGGTAGCGCTCGATGTCGGCGCCGAGTTCGGAAGCCGAACCGTAGCGGCGAGTACGGTCCTTCTCGAGCGCCCTCATCGCGATCCAGTCCAGCTCGCCACGCAGCTGGCGGTAGAGGGCCTCGGGCCGCATCCCTCGCCGGCTCGCTGCGGTCTCCGAGGCCGAGCCGAGTGATCGCGCTCGCGTACTCGGCCTGTCGCGTGCGTCTTCCTGGATCCGACGCACGAATTCTGGGAACCCGACCTTGTGCAGCTGCTTGGCGTCGAACGGCAGCTCGCCGCTCATCAGCTCGTAGAACAGCACTCCCAGGGAGTAGACGTCCGAGCGCGTGTCGATGTCGAGACCCGTCATCTCGGACTGCTCGGGACTCATGTACTCCGGCGTGCCGACGATCTGCCCGATCTCGGTCGAAAGCGTTCGCTCGGTCAGTCGCTGATCGGTCGCCTTGGCCACGCCGAAGTCGATGATCTTGGGTGCCGCCTCCTCGCCCCGCAGCGCGACGAGCACGTTCGAGGGCTTGATGTCGCGGTGGATGATTCCCTTCTGATGAGCGTGCTGGACGCCATCGCAGACCCGAAGGAACAGCTTCAACCGTTCGGTGATGCCCAGGCGCTGCTTGTCGCAGAACGAGGTGATCGGCACGCCCTTGACGTACTCCATCGCGAAATACGGACGGCCCTCCTGGCTGGTCCCCGCGTCGAACACGCGGGCGATGCTGGGATGGTCCATCAAGGCCAGCGCCTGGCGTTCGGCCTCGAAGCGGACCAGCACCTGCTTGGTGCCCATCCCCGGCTTGATCAGCTTCAGGGCGACCCGCCGCCGGACGGGCGTCTCCTGCTGGGCTTCGAAGACCTCCCCCATTCCGCCTTCGCCGAGCTTGCGCAGCAAGCGGTAGCAGCCGATCCGGTGAGGTGTCTCGGCGGGGTCTGGGAGCCGTGTGGTGCCGTTGTCGTCCACGGTGTCTCGATCCGCCTCTGGCGTGATGGACGCTCGCCACGCAGGCGTCGTCGGCGATCCGGCCTGGTCCCGCGCTCCTCGCGGTTCCCGTGATGGCGATCGCTCAGTCCAGCAACGCTCGCCATCCCTGGACCAGTGTAACCGACGCGGACTCGCGAGCGGCGTCCGCCACCCGGTCCAGGAACAGGAACCGCAAGCTTCACGCTGTTGAAGGGCTGGGGGTCGCCGAACGTTCCGAGATCGTGCCCCTCGCGGTCGCGCCAGCGCAGCTGCGAGGGGGAACGACGCTCCGGGGCGCCCCGGACGAAGAGCAGCGTGCCCTGGTCCGAGACCGAGAACAGCGCCCCGCCCCACAGCGCGTCGACCGACTGCGTGACGCCTTCGGCGAGCGAGACGGGCTCTCCCTGGAACGACCGGCTCTCGAGGTCGAACGCGCGCGCCATCAGGATGCCGTCGTCCACGAACAGCAGCGAGCCGTCCGTGTAGACCGCGCGCGAGCGCGCCGTGTGCAGCAGGCGCGGTTCGCCGCCGTCGAGGGAGCCGACGTAGAGGCCCGACTTGTCCACCGCGGATGGGCTGTCGGGGTGACAACGCCGCAGCAAACGCCGCGTCGCCGCGGGAGTGTTCGCGGGGAGCAAGCTCCAGTCCGGCTCGCGCGTGACGACCGCGGCGATGACGTCGGTCACCGTCTCGCCGGTGAACAGCCGCGCACCGGTCAGCATCTCGAACAGCATCACGCCGAAGGCCCAGATGTCGGCGCGCCGGTCGACGCCCTTGCCGCGCGCCTGCTCCGGAGCCGTGTACCCGGCGGTGCCGAGGATCAGGCCGGCCTGCGTGCCCAGTGCCGCGGTCATCGTCGGCGATCGCGACAGATCGAGGGCACCCTCGTTCGCGGCCGCGTCGGCCGACAACGCCTTGGCCAGACCGAAGTCCAGCACCTTGACCTTGCCGTCCGCCGTGACCTTGATGTTGCCCGGCTTGAGGTCGCGGTGAACGATTCCCTTCGCGTGCGCCTCCCCGAGTGCCGCGGCGATCTGCAGAGCGATCTCGATGGCGTCGTCGGGAGCGACGGCGCGGGCCTCGATGCGCGCCGACAGATCCTCGCCCTCGACCAGCTCGAGGGCCAGGTAGGGGGCGCCGTCGATCTGTTCCAGGCCGAAGATGGCGGCGATGTTCGGATGGCTGAGGGCGGCCAGCAGCTGCGCCTCGCGCTTGAAGCGCGCCAGCCGCTCGGCGTCGGCTGCCACGGCGGCGGGGAGCGCCTTGATGGCGGCGGGGCGGCCCAGCCGCGCCGCGTGTCGGTCGCGGCCCAGACCTCGCCCATGCCGCCCGCGCCGATCTTGCGATCGATGCGGTAGTGAGCGAGGATCTGGCCGGGGGAGAGGGGCATGGGATCTCGCGTCGGGGAGCTATGGGATACCACACTTCGCGCGGGGCCGCGGCTCGCCCGGAACTCGTCGGAGATCATGGCTTCCAGGCCCGTCTCGTCGTGCGCTCCGGCCAGCAAGGTCGGAAACGTCGGAGTACGTGATGGACGCAAGTGACCGCATGGCGCCGGAGCAGGTGTGTGCCAAGAATACCAGCACGCACGGATCTCTCGGCGCTCGGCCGGAGCAATGCGGTACACAATGCCCGGGTGTCAGTGCGCGCTCGGCGCGACACGGCTGCGGAGGACGGCCACGAGCGACGCCGGAGTGGCGGAACTGGCAGACGCAGGGGACTTAAAATCTCCTGGCCGCAAGGCCGTGCAGGTTCGAGCCCTGCCTCCGGCACCAATGTTCTCAAGAGGTTGCGACGACCGCGCATGACTCGCGCCGATCGGCTCGAAGAAGCAGGTGTCCACCTGCGTGTCCATCAGGCCGGCACATCACCCACTTTGCGAGGCCTCCTCGGTGCTCGCGTCGCACTTGAGACGAGGCGGCGTGTGCTTCACCGCTCGCCTGATGCCAGGTCGGGGATCTCCTCAGGGGCGACCCATCGCACGCTCCCGTCTCGCCATTCGGGAACCGGGTTCCCCGCCCGTTTGTGGTCTCGCAACGCCTCCCCCACGGCCTTCGCCAGTGCTTCCTCGACGACTCTCACGTCTTGAACACGCTCGTCCGCAGAAAAATCTTCAGGGTTGCCCACGATAAGCCTCCACGATCCTTCGCCAAACCGATTCGTTCGCGACTCGCTCCGCGCTGCCGCGTCCCGACGCGACCAGCCGCGGCCTCCGCAAGTTCGA
>Ga0187892_10000327_pt1 | contig 126147 bp, 92 predicted proteins | sample MA1701073metaG_FD_139345 | JGI IMG/M metagenome (GOLD analysis project Ga0187892, IMG submission 139345) | Bio-ooze microbial communities from a basaltic lava cave in the Kipuka Kanohina Cave System on the Island of Hawaii, USA - MA170107-3 metaG ... | reverse complement strand
TCTAGCTTGGTACTGATCGGGTCGGCCTGCGAATCCGACGTCAGGAACGGGTCGACCAGGGGATCGACCCGAGTGTGCAATTATCTCCGTGATTTCTGTACAATTTGAGGCCGTCAGCTACAGACATTCCGAACTGAGCTGAAATGGTTCGCATCGGGATCGCCCATACCAGCGAATAGAGCTGGTCGCGTGTCACGGAGTCCCCGGCCTGCGGGATCGGTGGAGTCGAAGTCATGTTCTAAGCCTGGGTCTGAGCTATTGGGAGCGGGCACGTTGGCGTAGGCAGACGCAAGCTCTTCAATCTCAACGACTTGCCACAATACGTGTAAATCCCTGTAACCGCCGCCTTGACTTCCAATATGTTACATGTAGCTTGCTGCCTCTCATGGACACCTTGAAGCAGGCGGCGGATCTCCTGGCGGACGCGGAGCGGTCGCTTCGCGGCCTCATCGAAGGCTGCCTTCGATCCGAAAGCTACGGCTCGATCGCCGAGCTTGCGCGGCTCGCCGAGGGCGTATCGCAGCTACGGCGGACCGTGAGTGCAGGAGACCCGGGTGAAGGCAACAGCGATCGTGCCGCGGGCGACGATACCTCCAGCATAGCCGCGCCAACCAACGGCACCGGTCGGACCAGGGGTCAGTTGAAGCCGCGGGCTGGCGAGTATCCTCAGTTTCAACGGGACTCGGACAAGCTCGTGAAGCTCGGCTGGTCGGATCGAGATAGGCAGGTTTACGAGCACCGGGCGCCGAAGTCTGCTGTGCTTCGCATTTGCGACGAAATCGGCAAACGCACCAAGCGGTTTCGGATGGAAGACATTCTGGCGGACCTTGGCACCGGTCGGGAGCCGGTACCGACGTACCAGGCGTATCTGACGCTCGCCTGGCTCCGGAGCATCCGGGCGGTTGACCGCGATGGGAAGGATGGATACAGGGTTCGCACTAGTCCGCTATCCACGGACCGGGTCCGCGCATTGTGGGACGCTGTCGAGGAGCGAGCGTAGCTGAACGCCTCAAGGGAATCCACGGTGAAAAACGAACAAATCAAAGAGCTGGCGCTTTCCCTCCTCGCCGCGGATACCGAGGCGGAGGTCATCGAGCTTCTACGAGCGGCCAAGCTGTGGGACAATCCCGCGGTTTGGCGGCTTTATGGAGACAAGGAAGGGAATTACTCGACGATCGGTAATCAGCAGAGTCGACCGGAGGCGGCCCTGGTCGAAAAGCTTGTGAATTGCGTTGACGCCCGCCTTATGTTGGAGTGCATGCGACGAGGAATCGACCCCACGTCAACCAACGCGCCACCCAGTATTCGTCACGCGGTCGCTCGGTTCTTCGAGGATCGCGAACCCCAAGGGGACATCGGCGGCCAACTTCTGGAGTGGCCAGGGACCAGACTTCTCGAGGAGTCCCAGCGGATAACTCTTGCCGTGACGGGGGCGACTGCCAAAATGGGGAACCCATCCATTACGATCGCGGATTGCGGCGAAGGGCAAATGCCATTCCGTCTGCCCGATACGTTCCTCTCGCTCGTCGACAAGTCAAACAAACTTCGTATTCCCTTCGTGCAGGGCAAGTTCAACATGGGTGGGACCGGCGCCCTAAAATTCTGCGGTGACACGAGTATCCAGCTTATCCTGACTCGCCGCGACCCAGAACTGGTTCGTCGGTCGCGCGAGAAGGACCCCGCCGCAAACCACTGGGCGATGACGATCGTTCGACGCGAGCGGCCCCAGAGCGGTGCCGGTCAGGTCCGCAACTCCGTGTTTCGGTATCTCGCCCCTGTTGCCGCTGAAAAGGCTCCCGGCCAAGGAAGTGTCTTGTCGTTTTCGGCGTCGTCGCTCCCGGTCATGCCCGACCGAAACAAGCCCTATGAGCGCGAGATGGGGTCGGGTTCTGTCGTGAAGCTCTACGAGTATGACATGAAGGGGTTCAAGAGCCACGCCTTGATGAAAGGCGGCTTGCTCTCGCGTTTGGAGCTGCTACTCCCTGAGATCGCCTTGCCGGTGCGCATGCACGAGTGTCGCAAATATCGGGGCGACGAGGCGCGAAGCTTCGCCAATTCCCTGGTCGGATTGACCGTCCGTTTGTCTGAGAACCGGGCCGACAATCTTGAATCCGGCTATCCAACATCCGTCCCATTCACCGTTCGCACGGAGTCAATGGTCGCGCGGATCTATGCTTTCAAAGAGGATAGAGCTGAGAGCTATCGCACGACCGAAGGCATCATCTTTACGATAAACGGTCAGACGCACGGCTCGATCCCGAAGACTTTCTTCGAACGTAGTCGCGTTAAGATGGGCAGATTGGCACGGTCTCTACTTATCGTCGTCGACTGCTCCCAGCTCTCGGTCGGCGCGCGCGAAGACTTGTTTATGAACAGTCGCGATCGCCTCAGCAACGGCGAGCTACGCAAGGCGATTGAAGAAGAGTTGGAGGAAATCGTCTCCAAGCATCCCGGACTCCGTCAGCTTCGCGAACAGCGGCGGAGCGAGGAGATCTCCGAACGCCTCAAGGACAGCCGCCCTCTCGAAGACGTACTCGACTCGATCCTTCAAAGTTCACCAACGCTGTCGCGGCTTTTCCTCCAGGGCGCAAGGCTGAGCCGGCCTCACCGCGCTGGCCCTGGCGGCACCGGTTCAGGAGGCGATGGCTCTGACGGCAACGGAGCTGGTTTTCAGGGGCAGAAGCACCCAACATTCTTTCACTTTGCCGGACTGAAGGCGGGCGCTGAGTTAGCGCGCTCCTGCGAACTTGGACGCCGTGCGCGAATAAAGTTCGCGACGGATGCGGAGAACGAGTATTTCAGTCGGGCAGAACTCCGAGGGCGTTACCACGTGGAGGTGCTTGAGGGCGCGTTCGAAGGGAAGCAGCTTGACCACAGCCTGACGCTCCACAACGGAGCGGCAACCTGGAGTGTCGGCCTACCGGAGGAAGGGCTTACAGCCGGCGACACTCTAACGCTCGCTTGCACGGTTACGGACGACACGCTGATCGAGCCCTTCGTCAACGTCGTCAAGATCAAGATGATTCCCGCGACGGAGCGTGATGGCTCGAAAGGCGGTCGGCGACGTTCCGCGCCAAATGCTGAGACGGGCGGCGGTGGTGGGAAGGGCCAACAGGAGCCTGCTGGCCTCAAGATGCCGGCCATTGTGGAAGTGCAGTCCGGTGACTCCAACTGGACGACGCACACATTTGACGACTTAACCGCGTGCAAGGTCGTGGAGGACGCTGAGGGTCCTGAGGAGCAGGAACGGTCCGTGTATACGTTCTACGTCAACGTGGATAACCGGTTCCTCAGAACAGACATGAAAGAAGGAGCTAAAGACGCTCCGCTGATGCGCGCGAAGTTCGTCTACGGTAACGTCCTAGTCGGTCTTGCTCTGATTCACGACCAGAAGAACCATAACGGACGCGAGCAGAGCACCGGAGAAAACGGCGAGCGTCAAACGGTCGCAGTCTCGGTCGATCGGACCACACGAGCAATCGCCCCGTTTCTCATCCCAATGATCGACAACCTCGGCTCGCTGTCGGATGAGGATTTGTCACGGCTCGGGCAGATTGGCGACGACGAGTGACTAAGATTGTGAACCGGGTCGACAGACCACCGGCGCGGAGCAGCGATTGGCGGGACTTCACGAACGACTCGCGGACAGCGGTACTCAAATAGCCTCGTGTACCAGCACCACCTCACGAGACCCGCTCGCTTGCCCTTTGAGGGAGGCGTGCCATTGCCGACCAGGGACTCCACGCCAAATCCTTCGGTGACGCGCCAGACCAAGCTGCTCGTCCAGCCGAAGCTCTCGAAAACCGGCAGCCTCCATGTTGCCCAGGTAGCGCCGCAACTGGCGGCGTGGCTCTGCGAACGCCAACATCTGAATCACGATGCCGCCCCGCTTGGTGACGGCCCTGACCGCTCGGAGAGTCTTCAGCGACTCCCTGAAGTAGTCATCGTCAGACGCCCTGCGCCGCTCGGCAAAGCTGTAGTACCCAGCCCCATTCCCGTCCTGGCAGGCTGCAATCCAGTAGGGAGCGGGGGTTTCCTTCCGCCCATCGACTTGCCACCGGTGATATAGGACGTGAATGCCTGGATACGGCGGACTCGTCACCACAAGGTCGGCCCGATCACCATTGGCAAACGGCGGTTGGGTCGCAAGAAGGGAAGCCGAGACGTGAAGTAGCTGCGGGTCCTGAATCGAAAGGCCGTTCGCGTGCAGGCGTTGACGAAACTCGTCAGCCCCTTCGATCATGCGATGAGTCGTTGAGGACACCCGCTCGCGAAAAGCGGGTAATGGTTCAAAGCTCCGCCTTCCGTTGAGGGCTAGCTGGCTCACATTGAGCAAGACTGCCCGCGCGAAACCCTGCGCTCGCACCGACGGCAGGTCGCTGAGCGATTCGAGCGCAAGCGCAATGAATTTCTTGACCGGGCGAACCGGCGGCATTTCTAGATTGTGACTGCGACGTGCGCAAATCGTCTCGGTTGACACCAGGGCATCGTGGTACGCCAACTGCGGCACCGTCGCATCCGCCCACTCCCGCAACGCAGCCACGTCCCTAGACGTTAGGACTGTGCACTTGGTTCGAGCGAGAAAAACTGCCAGTGAGTTAACGTCGGTACCGACCGCTCGCCGACCGTTGGCGAGAGCCTCGACGATCGCTGTACCGCCCCCCATATATGGATCCAGAACGAGGTCGCCTGATCCCGAGAAGGATTGAATCGCTGTCGAAGCGAAGGTTGGAGAGAACCGGGCTGGATACCGGTAGAAGGTGTGCGTTAGGCCAACAACGGGGCGATCATCGCTGGCTCCGCGCCTGAGAGCGGCGAGCGAAGCTGCCAAACGATCCGAGATCAGGAATGCTCGCTCCCTCAATGCCCCCCCGTTGTTTGACGAGCCTACGGCAAGCCCTCAGGAGCAGCACCTGAACCCCTATTTGTGCGGTACTCTCCGATCGGAGGCAGCTCCTTTAGGAGCCGACCTAAGTCTAGTCGGAACGGTACCGATTCGTCAAAGCACTGCCAGCACTGGACTTACACTGTGCCAAGTCAATCCGCCAAGGCGAGTGGGTGCGGTGGCGACCCAAAGGCGGCGCGGGTCGAGGAGTCAGCCACGAGTCTTAAGCCACTGGCCGAGCAGTCGTTCGTTTCGTGGGCTCACTGCCTTACCCGACCGGTACCGCCAGAGACTCCGTTCGGAAATCCCAAGGCGCCGAGCCAGTCGCCCAAGCTCCGATGTCGAGAGGCGCTGGAGCGTCGACAAATAGGGTCGATCCCCGCCCTCCAATTGTTCTGAGCTGGTTCGATACGCTAGCAGCGACTCTTCTGGATCGCCGCCCGTTCCCTCCTCCATTTCGACCAGCCGGTTCGTCTCTTTCCCGAATCGGCCTCACTTTGGCCACTCGCACTGGTCGACGATTGAGAAGCCCGATCGTGTCGGGGCGGCAGGGCTTCCCATCGGGCCCGCAGCTCTTCGCTTCGGGGTGTTGCCAATAGGCGTCGACCGTTGACGCGATCGACTCCGCGACAGCGACGCCCGGTGCACCAGCGCCCGCAGACGTGAGCCGGCATGGGTACCCGGAGTACAAGTCATGCCATTCGAGGGCGAGCCAACGCGAAGCGTCGCGCTCAAATGGCGCAATCAGTCGACACCGATTCCGGTCGAGCGGTGTCGGGGCGGACATCGGCGGCCAACATGAAATTGAACGGCTTGAGGCGATCGACGTAAGGTTTCGGCCGCTCAAGGCGCAGGTACGGCTTGAGGCGGTCTGGGCTTGACGCGGTGAACTGAATGACGGCGGGCCGGCTCCACCACGCGGCAGCGCGGGGTTCTGGTCGCCCGAGGGCGCGATGTATCAGCCGTCGCCAGGCTTCGGCGACCCACCCGTCATTGGGGCCAGGGTCGTCTGGTCCCTCGGCCCGCGGCCGCGGGTCGGTGGGATCGAGGTAGGCGCCAAGTCCGAAGTCGGATCGCTTGCGGATGACCACGCGACCCTTCCCGGCGCGTTCGAACAGCACGTACCGCTTCGCCGCCAATCCCAGACCGTAGAGCTGAACCCGCTTCCTCCGGTCATCTGCCGCGTAGTTCTCATTTTCAATCTTGAGCAGCGGACTCGTGACCTGGGGACCGTACGGCTTCAGCCGATCGAGCTTGGTAACGATCGAATTGACGTTCGCCCAGGAGAGCGCCCGAATGCCAGGGTCGCCCTTCGGGCCGAGGTGCGGGCCGCCGGGACAGGGTATCCATCCCCCGTCTTCGCTCGCGACGATGTGAATCGAATCCGTGTCCATGGCGAGGTACGTCCCACCCAGGTCCTCCACCATTCGTTCGGCAAGGGCCAGTATCAGCCGAGCTGCCCCCGTGATGAATGCGGCTACGGGTGGAAAGCAGAAGGGGCCGGGAATCTCGGGGGCGCGGACCCTGGCATCGAAGCCGGGCGCACTCCCGTGCTCGACTCGGACCTGCTCGACCGCATCACCAGGCAGCCGCATAGACGTAAACTCAGCCATCACGCCGTAGGACCCGGAGTTGGCGTAGACCTTGAGCCCGCGTTGTAGTGCCTCCCGCTGGGCCGCTGGCCGGGTTGCGTCGTGCCGGACCGCATGCCGTCGCTCGATCACGGTTTGGAAAATGTCTTGACCCCGCGGATCGATCGACACTTCCCCACGAAACTGCGTCGGACGAAGTGAGCCCAGTTGACCACTCGGAACGATTCGAAACGCCTGCCGGATTTTTGGCGGGACGCCATGATTCAGCAGCATGGAGGCCGCTAGGTCGAACCCCGTGTACCAGAGGGGCCGCCGACTGTACACGGGGTTGACGCCAATCGTCGGAATCGGGTTCTGACGATCATAGGTCGTCCGGACGGGTAGGATGTCGCCGTCCGGAACCACCTCGGCAATGAATCGAAGGTCGGGCCACGTATCGGGCGATAGCAATCCCCCCGACGTGATCCCGGCCAACGTCGAGCGGGCCACGGAGGTGCATCGGCGGATGCTCAACCGCTCGGCGGTGAGGTACTCTTGCAGACGGGTGAGAATGTTCACCGTGGGGTACATCGAGGTGAAGTCCGTTGTCACCACCGGGACCACCACCTTGCGAATCCGGCATTCGGCTCGGCCGCCGAAGTAGGCGGAGGCGCCCTGACCGAGCCGACGCGGCGGGATCGTCTTGGCGCGAGTGAGAGGTGCGGTCACCCCCATCGCGGATAGGTAGCCCTTGGCGAGGGCCGCCGGCGATTTGACTTGCGCGGGCGCGGTCTCAATGGGGTGTCGGTCTAACTCATGCCGGACGACTTCCAAGAGCGACGCCGTCGCGCGCACGTCGTGGCGACCGTATGTCAGGCTCTCGGGAGTCACGGTCCCGTACTCCTCGAGCCCCGATTTCCGCACCGGCGCCTCGAACACTTCACCGGCCCTGGCCAGGCTCATGCCCTGATCGGTCAACGCGAACACAAGGGTCTTCAGGTCAAGAAAGGACCCAGGGCCAGGGTAGACTTTGGCCTCCTTTGGTACGGGCGAGAAGGCCATGAGGGATCGGTTACGGTCGATGTGCTTGATCCGCAGCCGAGGGCGAAATCGGTCTTCCTGGCCGTTCGAGCGTAACCACAGGGTCAGGGACCAGGCGTCGACGTACTGGGGGCGTCGTCGCTCGCCCCGCTTGTTGTACAGGCGCGGGCGCGTGCCACTCGCCCGGATGGCAAGCCGGGCCAGATCGAAGGGCAAGTTGTAACCGACCACCATGCCGCCCGCCTCCACGGCGATGCTCCCGAGCGACGGCGTCGCGTCCCAGCCGAAGAATCGGTCAACTACGAGGGCACCATCTCGGCTTGGTGCCGCGGGGAATCAGATTGCCGGGCGATCATGGGCGACATACATTGTCGCTTGCTTCGGCCCTCCATCCCGACCGTTCACGGCTTATGACCAAGACGAGTAATTGCGACGTCATCCTCGTCGCGAGTGGCGATTCCCGACTTGCCGCCAACCGGGTGTGCTGGCCCGCGCAGGCGGCGCTCGAGGAGGCCGTGATCGGACGACTGGCCGAACTGGGCCGCCAGGTTGTTCGAGGGCATCCATTCGAACCCGCTAGAGGACACGGATTCATCGACGGCCAGGCCCGGGGAATCGAAATCTTCCGGTCGATCGACCCGACCGCGCCGCTGATCGTCGCCGAAGCGGTTTGGCAGTACACGAGCCACGTCCTGGCGGGGCTCACCAAGCACCGAGGCCCGATTCTCACCCTGGCCAACTGGAGCGGGCAGTGGCCCGGGCTCGTCGGCCTCCTCAACCTGAACGGTTCGCTCACCAAGGCCGGCGTTCGCTACAGCACGATCTGGAGCGAGGACTTCACCGATCGGTTCGCGACCGGGGCGATCGAGGAGTGGTTGCGGACCGGGGCCATTCGCCACGATGTGTCGCACGCTCGCGCCGTTGCCGACGACACCTTCGGAAATTCGTTCGCCCCTGACCGAGACCGGGGCGCGGCCCTCGGAGCGGCCTTGAAGAACGAGCAAGCAATTCTCGGCGTCTTTGACGAGGGGTGCATGGGGATGTACAACGCGATCATCCCCGATCACCTCCTCCACCCCCTCGGCTTGTTCAAGGAGCGCCTGAGCCAGAGCGCGTTGTTCGCCGCGATGCGACTGGTGACCGACGCAACGGCGCGAAGCCATTATCAGTGGCTCCTCCAGCGCGGGATGCGGTTTTCGCTCGGCACCGACGAGGCCACCGAGCTGACCGAGCGGCAATTACTCGAGGGGCTCAAGATGTACGACGCAGCGGTCCGCCTGGCCCACGACTTCGGCTGTGAGGCGATCGGCATTCAGTATCAGCAGGGCCTGAAGGACACCTGCGTCGCGTCGGATTTGGCCGAGGGTCTCCTCAACAACCCCGACCGACCGCCGGTGAGCGGGCCCAATGGCGAGCCACTGTTTTCCGGGAGGGCCGTCCCCCACTTCAACGAAGTCGACGAGTGCGCCGGCGTCGACGCTCTCCTCACCGACCGGGTGTGGCGCGACCTCGGCCTCGATCCGTCCAATACCCTCCATGACGTTCGGTGGGGGGCGCCGGTCCGGGAACTCGGCGTCGACGAGTTCGTCTGGGTCTTCGAGATCTCCGGCGCGGCGCCGGCATCTCATTTCGTCGGCGGGTACGGCGGGGCGGTCGGCGAGCGTCAGCCACCGATGTATTTCCCGATGGGAGGCTCGACCCTCAAGGGCGTCAGCAAGCCCGGTGAGATCGTCTGGAGCCGGATCTACGTCGCCGACGACGCGCTCCATATGGACATCGGCCGGGGCGGCGTAGTCCGCCTCTCGGACGAGGAGACCGATCGGCGCTGGCGAGCCACCACGCCGCAGTGGCCGATCATGCACGCGATCCTTTACGGCGTGTCGCGCGATCAGCTGATGGCCAAGCACCAGGCCAACCACATCCAGGTCGCCTACGCGAGCGATTCGACAACCGCGCTCCGAGCGCTGGTCCGCAAAGCGTCAATGGCTCGGGCTCTGGGGATCCGAATCAACGTCTGTGGCGACCACCAGGACTCCTTGGAACGGCATCAGCCATCCCGATTTCGTGCCTGACGCCCCGAGAGCGGCGGTGCTCGAGGCCCGACGAATCGGGATGAGCTTCCCCGGCGTGCAGGCGCTGTCGGGCATCGATTTCACGATCGCCTCGGGCGAGGTGCATGCGTTGATCGGTGAGAACGGCGCCGGCAAGTCGACCTTGGTGAAGGTTCTCAGTGGCGCGTTGACGGACTACCAGGGCACGGTGATTGTCGATGGGACGGTTCGGGCGTTCGAGTCGCCCCGCGCGGCCCTTGCTGCCGGGATCGCGGTGATCCCCCAAGAGCTGGAGTTGGTCCGGACCCTCTCGATCGCGGAGAACATTTACCTCGGCCGCGAACCCCGACAGTCGAGCGGCTTCATCGATCGCCGGCAGCTCCGCCACCTGGCGAGGGAACGGCTCCAAATGGTCGGGGCCGATCACCTCGACCCCGCCACGCCGGTAGCGGACATCAGCGCCGCCGACCGCCAACTCGTCGCCATCGCCCGGGCGCTGTCGCTCGACGCCCGGGTCCTCATCATGGACGAGCCGACTGCGGCGCTGGGCGCGGCCGAACGGTCTCGACTCGAAGCGATCGTCAGGCGCCTAACCGCCGCGGGGGTCGGGGTGGTCTATATCTCTCACCAACTCGACGAAGTCGGGCGCCTGGCCGACCGGATCACGGTGCTCCGCGACGGCGCTCTGGTGACCACCCTGTCCGGGGTGGCGACCGAGGCCGAGTTGGTGCGGCTGATGGTCGGCCGCGAGATCGAGGCGACGGAGCTGGCACCGGTTCCCGCGAACGCCCCGGAGCTGTTGCGGGTCGAGGACCTCACGACCGACGAGCCGGGCCAAACCGGGGTCCATCGACTCGAGGGCGTGTCCTTCGCGGTTCGGGCGGGCGAGATCGTCGGGTTCGCCGGACTGGTCGGCGCAGGTCGAACCGACGTGATGCTGGCCTTGGTTGGCGGCTTGCCGCGAAAAGCCCGTGGGCGGATCGTGCTCGACGGCCGCGACTACGTCCCATTGAGCCCCGCCGAGGCCCGCGACCGGGGGCTGCTGATGCTGCCGGAGGAGCGGAAAGCGGACGGGATCCTTCCCGGTCTCTCCCTGGCACACAACCTCACGATCTCGGCGCTGGGGCGAGTCAGCCGAGCCGGCTGGATCGATCGGGCGGCGGAGCGGCGGGCCGCCGAGAAGTTGGTCGGTGACACGGGTGTCCGAGCGGCTGGTCTCCAGGTGCCGATGGCGACCCTGAGCGGCGGCAACCAGCAGAAGGCACTCCTGGCCCGCTGTCTCTTCGCCTCTCCCAAGGTGCTCCTGCTCGACGAGCCCACCAGAGGCATCGATCTCGGCGCCAAGGCGGAGATTTACCGGGAGATCCGATCGCTGGCGGCCCGCGGCTTCGGGGTGATCCTCTGTTCGTCCGAGATGGCCGAGGTGCTGACCCAATGTCATCGGGTCGTCGTGTTTCGTCGGGGTCGGATTGCCGCGACTTTCGACCATCGGGACGCTACCGAGGAGAAAATCTTGGCGGCGGCCGCCACCACGGCCGCTCCTGACCCGACCGGGTCGCCGGCGCCACCGCCTGGGGCGAGTGGGGGATGGAGGGATCGCCTAACGCGACACGCCGGCGGGTTCGGGCTGGCCCTCGTCACCCTCCTGGCGATCATCTTCTCGCCGGTGCGCGATGGCAAGCCGGTGTTCCTCGACCTTGGCAACCTGACCGACATCCTCCGGCAGGTATCCGAGAAGGGCATTCTCGCGGTCGGGATGACGGCGGTGGTGATCTCGGGCGGGATCGACCTGTCGGTGGGATCGGTGCTGGCGCTCGCGGCCACGCTCACGGCGTGGCTGTTGATGGAGGGTGGGCTGGGCCTCGTCGCCACGATCGTCGTCGTGATCGCCGTGAGCGCTCTGTGGGGCCTCCTCAACGGACTGGTCGTGGCGCGATGGCGGCTTCCGGCCTTTATCGCGACCCTCGCCACGATGGGAGCGGCCCGCGGGGCAGCTCGTTATCTGAGCGGCGGGACCGCGATTCCGCTGGGGTTCGGCCCCGGCGGCGCGCCCGAATCGGTCCAGATGATCGCGGGGCCGCTGTTGCCCTACCTCCCCGCGCCGGCCCTGCTCTTCGGGCTTGCCGCGCTCGGCGTTCATCTCCTCCTGGCGCGGACTCGGAGCGGGCGCTACCTCTACGCGGTCGGGGATAACGAAGCAGCGGCCCGGCTGTCCGGGCTGCGGGTGGGATGGCACCAGGGGAGCGTCTACGTACTCTCGGCGGCCCTCGCCGGACTGGCCGGGGTGATTCATTGCGCGCAACTCGAGCAGGGCAACCCGAACGACGGGGTTTCTTACGAGCTCGACGCGATCGCCGCGGTGGTGATCGGGGGGACGAGCCTGAGCGGCGGGACCGGTTCGGTAGCCGGCACTCTCGTCGGCGTGCTCACCATCGGTATCATCAACAACAGCATGGGGCTCAATAACGTCGATGCCAATCTCCAGCTCATTCTCAAAGGGGTCATCATTCTGGTGGCGGTCTGGCTGCAGCGACGGCGCGCCTGATCGACGCCGACGCGGCCGGGCTGCCGCCCGCCCCTACGTCGGGATCGCGCTTGTCCTCCTGATCGCGGGGTGTGGCCGGCAGCAGCAGGGCAAACACCTGATCGGATTCTCTCAGGCCAACTTGGGCGAGCCGTGGCGGGTGGCGATGAACGCCGAGGTGGCCGAGCGGGCCAAGGCCTTTCCCGACATCGAAGTCGTCTACGCCGATGCCCAGCAGGACAATGCCAAGCAGGTGGCCGACGTCGAGAACTTCATGCGCCAGAAGATCGACCTCCTGATCATCTCGCCCAACGAGGCAAAGCCATTAACCGGGATCGTCAAGCGGGCGTTTGAGGCGAAGATCCCGGTGATCGTCCTCGACCGGGAAATCGAGGGCGATACCTATACCACGTTCATTGGAGCCGACAACCGAGCGATCGGGAAGGCCGCCGGCGAGTTCGTCGCCGAGCTGCTCGGCGGGAAAGGCGCGGTCGTCGAGATCAAGGGGCTGCCGGGCTCGACCCCGGCCCGCGACCGAAGCGACGGTTTCCGGGAAGCGATCGCCACGTTTCCCGGGATCCGGATCGTTCACGATCCGGTGGCCAACTGGCTCCGGGAAGAAGCGGTGGCCCAGATGGAAGCGGCCCTGTCGGCAAACCAGGTGATCGATCTGGTATACGCCCACAACGATCCGATGGCGGTGGGAGCGTTTCTTGCCGCCAAGGCCAAGGGTCGGGATGGCAAGATCAAGTTCGTCGGAATCGACGGGCTACCCGGACTCGACGGCGGCCGCCAGGCGGTGCTCGACGGGAAGCTGGCCGCCACCTTCGTCTATCCGACTGGGGGGAAAGAAGCAATCGACATTGCCGACCGTATTCTCCGAGGCGAGCAGGTGCCTCACCGGATCACTTTGCCGACCGAGCGGATCACCAAGCCATGAGCCTTCAACGGAAGGGGTAATCCCATGTCGCGAAGACGTTTCGTCCAGTCGTTGGTCGGCGGCACCGGGTTGGTCGGACTCGCCGGGGTCGGGGCGGGGCAAGCGCCGAGCGGGTCGGAGTGGCTTCCCCGGTACGCCCGAGCGCAGCAGTATCGATCGCGGAAGCAGTCGAGCCACGACGTGTCGGGAGGGAACCAGGACTACTGGGCGATCAAGCCGGGCGAGGTCCGGGAGATTTTCAGGGCCTCCGGGGCCGGCGTCATCAGCCACATCTGGTTCACGATCGCGGCGCAGAGTCCGACCCACCTCAAGGAGTTGGTGCTCCGGATCTACTGGGATGGCCTCGATCGGCCCAGCGTCGAGACGCCGATCGGCGATTTCTTCGGGCTCAACCTGGGTGACTACGTCATTTACGAAAGTCAGTACCTGGCCTGCTCGCCGGGCCAGTCGCTCAACTGCTACTTCGCGATGCCATATCGGCGAGGGGCTCGGATGACGGTGACGAACGAGGGGAGCCGGGACGTCGGCGCGTTCTACTCCAACATCGATTACCTCGAGTTGGACGCTCTCCCGGCCGACGCGCTCTACTTCCACGCTCAATACCGGCAGGCGACGCCCAACCAGGCCCAGCAACTCGCCAACGGCAAGAATCCCGACGGCGCCACCAACTACGTCTACTGCGAGACCCGGGGCCGGGGCCAGCTCATGGGCGTGACGTTAGGCGTGGTTCAGAACGCCGAGTTCTGGATGGGCGAGGGCGACGACATGATCTTCATCGACGACCCCGCCAAGCCGGCGATCATCGGGACCGGGTCGGAGGACTACTTCCTCGGCAGCTGGAACTTCGGGGGCCGGCTCAACGCTCGGCCGTTCTCCCACCATCAGTACGGCGCGCCCCTGATCCAGAGTCCCGAGCGGACCGGCGGCCGGTACTGTTGCTACCGTTTCCACGGCGACAACCCGGTCACCTTCACCCGGTACCTCAAGCACACCATGGAGCACGGCCACGCCAACGACCGGGCCGACAACTTCTATTCCTGTGGCTACTGGTATCAGGATCAGCCGGCCACCGATTTCCCGGCGTTGCCGCCGGTAGCCGCCCGGATTCCCGTGGTGAGCAGGTGATCGGGGCAGTCTGCTTCGCTGCATTGCTCGCCGCTCAGCAAGAGCCGACCATCGAATCGCTCCGGCGAAAACCCTGGTACACCTGGAACCAGACCGAGCTCGCGTTCGGCTTGGCTCACAACGACGAGGTCCACCCGGCAAGAAGGATTCCTCGAGGCGACCGGGTCCGAGACCTTCCGGCGGGACCGCCGATCGCCGGACTCGCGAAGGGGACCCCTGCCGGCGACTCGCTCGAGTCGTTCATCATCGAGCAGAAGGTGGCCGGGATGATCGTGCTTCGGGACGGGAAGGTCCGGCTCGAGCGCTATGCACTCGGCTACGGCCGGACCGGCCGGTGGGTCTCCCAATCGGTGGCGAAGTCGATCACCAGCACGCTGGTGGGGGCCGCCATCAGGGATGGGTTCATCGGGAGTCTCGACGACCCGGTCACCAAGTACATCACTGGGCTCCGGGGGAGCGTCTACGAGAGTGTGACGGTGAAGCAGCTGCTGACGATGACCTCGGGGGTCCGCTGGAACGAGGACTACACCGATCCCAACTCGGACATCGCCCGGTTCTATCGAGAGCCGGTCGACTCAGGCTTCGACGCCACCGTCAGCTACATGCGGAAGCTCTCACGGGAGGTGCCCCCCGGAACCAAGTGGGTCTACAAGACCGGCGAAACCCATCTGATCGGCATCTTAGTCCGAGCGGCCACCAAGCAGCCATTGACGCAATACCTCTCCGCCAAGATCTGGGCGCCCTATGGGATGGAGCAGGCGGCCTCGTGGGGGATCGATCGGAGCGGACAGGAGCTGGCGGGGTGTTGCCTCCAGGCGAGCCTTCGTGATTTCGCCCGGTTCGGCCAGCTGGTGATCGCCCGCGGCGTCATCGCCGGCCGATCGATGGTTCCAGAGGGCTGGTTCGAGGAGGCGACCCGACGGCAGGTTACCACCGACGATCCCGACGAAAGCTACGGCTACCAATGGTGGCCGGGACCCAAAGGTACGGTGAACGCCTACGGGATTTACGGGCAATTGATCCACCTTGACCCGGCTCGGCGGCTGGTGGTGGCGATCAACAGCGCTTGGCCCGAGGCCACCAACCCGGTGCGGTCAGCGGCCCGGCTCCGGATGCTCGCCACGATCGCGGCGGCGCTCGATCAGGAGCGCTGACCCGGCGCCAGGTATTGGCCCCACTGCTCCGCCGCCTCGCGGAGCACCATGACGTTGGCGGGAGGGGCGGCCGGCGCCACCGAACAGGCGGTGCTGAGGATGTAGCCGCCGCCCGGGGCGGCGATTCGGATCCGCTCCCGCGCGGCGTCCCGAACGGCCTCCGGCGTGCCCAAGAGCACCGTGTTGACCGGGTCGATGTTGCCCTTGATGAAGAGCCGACCGGCCGTGTCTCGCTTCGCGTCGGCCAGCTCCACCGTGCCGAGCGGTGGCGGGTCGAGGGTATCGATCCCGTTGGTGTGGGTCGCCTCCATCAAGTCGAGCCGATCCCCGATCGCGCCGCAGGTGTGGGTGTAGACCGGGACGTCGTGACGGGCCCGGATCCCGTCCACGACCCGCCGTTCGTACGGCAAGACGAACGTGGCGTAGTGGTCGCGCGAGATCAGCCCGCCGCCCGCGAAGGCCGAGGAGATCAGCACCGCGTGCGCGCCGGCGCGAACCTGCCCGCACCCGAGCTCGATCGCCCCCTCGGTGAGTCGGTCGAGACAGGCTTCGACCTTGACCGGGTCATCGAGGAGCGCCATCAGGCCCGAGGTGTAATCGACCAGCTCCATCAGCTGGGAGAACGGCGAGAAGATCTCGCCATGGACCGAGACTTCTTCGCCCACCCGACCGACGACCGCGCGAATCGTGTCGTAGTGCCACGGCGGAAAAAAATCGGGCCCCGGTTGGGCCGGCTCTCCGTCGAATCCCCAGGAGTAGGGGTAGGTGATACTCGAGAGATCGTGCGGCTCGGCGTAGAAGAGTCGGTCCGGGTCGATTTCCTCTAACGTCGGAAAGTACCGAACGCCATTCGCTTGGAAGACGTGAGGGTTGTCGTCGTGGGGCGCCACCGTGTACCACCCGTTCTTCCAGCGGATGATCCGGTGATCGCTCTTGGCCTCGATCCCGACGACGAAGCGCCGCCACTGGGGATCACGGCCCGGCAGGTTGATCAGAATCCCGTCGAACCCGTACCGCTGCTGGAGCCGAACGAGCGCCTCGGCGAACGCCTCGGTGTCGTGCCAAATCTCGATGGCGTCGAGGCCGGCGTTGAGGAAGTAGTGTCCCAGGGCGAGCTGGCACATCACCGGCACCCGGTCGGGGGTGCCGAGGCGCATCGCCACGTCCATCCGCTCACGACCGTTCATCGATAAGTGCCTGGGCAGGGATTCAGATAGTGCCATTGAAACTACCATGACAGCGACTAGGGCCGAACGGCCCTGGCCTGGCCCCGGTGCTACTCTGGCCGGCTCTCCTGCCGATGATCCTTGGCATGCGGAGAACGTTCATTGCCGTGGCGGGGATCACCCTGGCCGTGGTGGCGGCGGTTGCCTGGTGGTGGCCGCCGGTGCTCTGGTCACTGGCCCTGGTGGGGCCGATCTTCGGTCTCGGCATCGCCGACCTCACCCAAACCCGACAAGCTGTGCGGCGCAACTTCCCGGTCATCGGCCACGGCCGCTACCTCCTCGAAAAGATCCGACCCGAGATCAACCAATATTTCGTCGAATCCAACAGCGACGGCAAACCGTTCAGCCGCAACGATCGTTCGGTCGTCTATCAGCGCGCCAAGGGGGAGCTCGATACCCTCCCGTTCGGCACCCAGCGCGACGTCTACGCGCCCGGCTTCGAGTGGATCAATCACTCGCTCGCTCCGAAGACCCCAGATCCTTCCGCGGAGCGAGTCCTGATCGGTGGGAAGGACTGCCGCCAGCCGTACTCGGCATCGGTCTTCAATGTGTCGGCGATGAGCTACGGGTCACTCAGCAAGAACGCCGTCTTGGCGCTCAACACCGGTGCCAAATTGGGCGGCTTTGCCCACAACACGGGCGAGGGAGGATTGAGTCCCTATCACTTGGCACCCGGCGGCGACCTCGTCTGGCAGATCGGAACGGGCTACTTCAGCTGCCGCGACCGGTCCGGAGCGTTCAGCCTCGACGAGTTCACCAAGCGGGCGACTCTTCCGAACGTGAAGATGATCGAGATCAAGCTGTCCCAAGGGGCCAAGCCGGGGCATGGCGGGATCCTCCCGGCCGAAAAGCTGACCCAGGAGATCGTCGAGATCCGGGGGGTGGAGCCGGGCAAGGACGTCATTTCGCCCCCGGCGCATAGCGCGTTCACGACGCCGCTCGGCTTGATCGAGTTCGTCCAGCGGCTTCGAGAGGCATCGGGTGGCAAGCCAGTGGGCTTCAAGCTGTGCGTCGGGAAACGGCGCGAGTTTCTCGGGATCGTCAAGGCGATGCTGGCCACCGGTATCACCCCCGACTTCATCACCGTCGATGGCGGGGAAGGCGGGACCGGCGCCGCCCCGATGGAGTTCTCCGATTCGGTCGGGACGCCGCTCAACGAGGGCCTGTCGTTCGTCAATCAGGCTCTGCTAGGCGCTGGCCTGCGCGACCGGGTGCGGCTGATCGCGGCGGCCAAGGTCAACACCGGGTTCCAGATCGCCACCAAGGTGGCCCTCGGAGCCGACCTCTGCAACTCGGCTCGGGCGATGATGTTCGCGATCGGATGCATTCAGGCGCTCCGCTGTAACAGCAACCACTGTCCCACCGGCGTCGCCACCCAGAATCCGGAGCTGGTCAAAGGCCTCCACGTCGGCGACAAATCGGTGCGGGTGGCCCGTTACCACAAGGAGACGGTGAAGAGCTTCTTCGAGGTGTTGGGAGCCGCCGGCCTCAGTCATCCGTCCGACCTCAAGCCGTGGTGCATCTTGCGACGGGTCTCCCCGACGGAGACCCGGAACTACAGCGAGATCTATCCGGCAATCGAACCGGGTTCGCTCCTGGCCGCGCGAGTGACCGGCAGCCTGGCCAGGGCGTGGGAGGCGTCGAGCCCAGACCGGTTCTAGCGCCCCGCCGGACCGCCAGCTGCAGCTTCCCACGCAAGCCACCCCTCCGAGTTTTGCGGTAGATTTGAAGCCGCTTCCCACCTTTATTCGCGAGTCGACCATGCCGTTGCCGCGCGCACTCGTCGCCGCCTTGCTCATTCCGGTCGCGGCCCTCGCCGCCCAGCAAGGCCATCCCCTCAACCCGCTCACCGGCGAGGAATACGGCCGAGTGGTCTCGCTCCTCACGGCGGCCGGGAACACTGGCGCCGACAGCCGGTTTCCCCTGATCTCATTGGAGCCGCCGGCCAAGTCGCTGGTCGCGCAGTGGCGGGCCGGCGGCGCTCGACCACCCCGGATCGCCACCGCCGTGGTTCGCCACCGCGGTCAGGTCTACGAAGCGCGGCTCGACCTCACGGCCGGCCGGGTGGTCGACTGGAAGGCAATGCCGGACGTCGAGACCTCGGTGATGCTCGAGGAGTTCGGCACGGCGCAGCAAGCGGCCGTATCGCACCCCGAGATGATCGCGGCGCTCGCCAAACGGGGGATCACCGACCCCTCGAAAGTCTTTTGCGCTCCGTTCTCGATGGGCTACTTCAATCTTCCCAGGGATCGGGGAATGCGGCTCCTGAAAGTCGGCTGCTTCGATCTCCGCAGCGCAACCAACAACATGTTCGGCTGGCCGATCGAGGGACTTTACGCCATCGTCGATCTGAAGCAGAACAAGGCCGTGCGAGTCTACGACAGCGGTCCGGTCCCGATCCACGCCGGTGACGCCAACTTCACCGAGCAAGCCGCCGAGAAGCGGGGTCCCCTTCGCGACCCGTTGGCCCCAGTGAAGATCGCGCTCCCACGAGGGGGCAACGCCGTCGTCGACGGGAACACCGTCACGTGGCAGAACTGGAGCTTTCACTACCGGATCGACCGCCGTCAGGGCCCGATCGTCTCGCTGGTCAGCTACCGAGACCGCGGCCGCGAACGCTCGATCCTCCACGAGGGCGCCATGGCCGAGATGTTCGTGCCCTACATGGACCCGGACTTCGGGTGGTACTCGCGCACCTATTTCGACATGGGCGAATATGGCGTCGGTCTGCTGCTCACGACCCTGCAGCGCGACGTGGATTGCCCCGCCACGGGGTGGTTCATGAACGTGGTGATCCACGATGACGAAGGCAAGCCGCTCGAGATCCCCGAGGCGGCCTGTCTGTTCGAACGCCCCACTGGCGGTCCCGCTTGGCGTCACACCGAGGCGACCAATCAAACCTACGAGGGACGACCCGCGGTGGAGCTGGTATTCCGAACCGCCGCCGCCATCGGCAACTACGACTATTTCATCGATTGGGTGTTCGATCAGAACGGCGAGATCGAGGTTCTCGTCGGCGCCACCGGCATCACCGCGCTCAAGGGCGTCAAGGCGAGCCACATGACCAGCCCGACGGCCGCGGCCGATACCCGCTATGGAACTCTGGTGGCGCCCAACCTCGTCGCGATCAACCACGACCACTTCTTCAACTTTCGGCTCGATTTCGACGTCGACGGCGAGCGGAATCGGTTCCAACGCGACACCTATCGGCAGACGATCCTTCCGGCGACCAGTGCTCGCCGCAGCATCTATGAGGTCCGGGGATCGTCACCCGCAACCGAGACGGCGGCCCGGTTCAACATGGGTCCGATGCCAAGTAAATGGCGGGTATTGAGCTCGACGGCGACCAACGCCGTCGGGAACCCGACCAGTTACGAGATCATGGCGATGGGCGACGGCCATCAGCTCCTCTCGGATGACGATTACCCGCTCCGTCGAGCCGGCTTCACCAAGTACGCCTTTTGGGTCACCCCCTACGCGCCGCGCGAGCGTTACGCGGCCGGAGACTATCCCTTCCAGAGCCGAGGGGGCGATGGCTTGCCCAGGTGGACCGCCGCCGGGCGTTCGGTGAAGGACACCGACATCGTCGTCTGGTATACGGTCGGGATGCACCACCTTCCCAGGGCGGAGGACACCCCGGTGATGCCGGTGATGTGGACGGGGTTCCGGCTCCGACCGTTCAACTTCTTCGATCGCAATCCGGCGCTCGACCTTCGGACCGAGTTCCTGCCGTGATCCGGGCATCGGCTTGGCTCGGCGGCGCCTCGGTGGTCGGCGTGTCGCTGCTCCTCCTCAGTTGCGGCGGCGGCGCCGGGCCCCCTGGCCAGGCCGCCCTCCGATTCGCGATCTCGGTGGATCCCGCCGTCAGCGGCAAGCCGGTCGACGGACGGATGTTGCTGTTCATCGCGGCGGACGAAACCGGGAAGAACTCCCAATTCACCAGCGACCCGATCGGATTGGGCCTCGCCACCAAGATGCCCGAGCCCAGGTTCCTGGCAACCGACTTCGACAACACCGCCCAGGTCTTCGGGACCGAGGTGACGGCCCTGGCGCCGGGCATCCCGGCCACGATCGACGGCTCAACGTCAGGCTATCCGGTGGAGGCTCTCGGCCAGTTGCCGCCGGGCGAATATTGGATCCAGGGACTCCTCCACCTCTACGAGACCTTCACTCGGAGCGACGGGATGGTCGTCAAGCTCCCGATGGACCGCGGCGAGGGCCAGCAGTGGGCCACCGCGCCCGGCAATCTGTATAGTGAGCCGCTCAAGGTGCGGATCGATCCGTCGCGCCGGGAGACGATCACCATCCGCCTCACCAAGGCGAATCCCCCGATCGAACCCGCCAAGGACACGAAATACGTCAAGCATCTCCGGATCAGGAGCGAGCTGCTCTCGAAGTTTTGGGGACGAGACATGTATCTGGGGGCGATCGTCGTGCTGCCCGAGGGCTACGATTCCCACCCGAACGCCCGGTATCCCCTCGCGGTCTATCAGGGTCACTTTCAGTCGACCGTCAACGGCTGGCGGGAAACCCCTCCGGACCCCGCCCTTCCACCCTACGATGCCGACTCGGTGGCGAAATACTGCCCCAACGGGCACGAGGGCAATTGGTGCACCAAGGTGGGCTACGACCGGGTCCTCGCGGAACATGAACACCGCTTCTACAAGGAGTGGATCGGGCCGAACTTCCCGCGGGTTCTAATGCTCACGATTCAGCACGCGAACCCCTACTACGACGATTCCTACGCGGTCAACAGCGCCAACCTGGGGCCTTACGGCGACGCCCTCAACCGCGAGCTGATTCCGTTTGTCGAAAAGACTTTCCGTGGAATCGGCGCGGGGTGGGCTCGAGCGCTCTATGGCGGGTCCACTGGCGGCTGGGAGGTCCTCGCAACCCAGGTGTTCTACCCGGATGACTACAACGGCGCCTATGCCAGCTGTCCCGACCCGATCGATTTTCGGGGCTACACCACGGTCAACTTGTACGAGGACCGGAACGCGTACTGGTACGACGGCGGCCCATTCCGGCGGAGCGAGCGACCGGCCCATCGAGACAACCTTGGCAACGTCCGCGCCACCACCCGCCAGGCGAACCTCAGGGAGCTGGTCCTCGGCCCCAAGACCCGGAGCGGCGGCCAGTACGACGTCTGGGAGGCGGTCTACTCGCCGGTCGGCGCCGGCGGCTACCCCCAGCCAATCTGGGACAAGCGCACCGGCGAAGTCGACCGCAAGGTGGCCGAGTACTGGCGAGAGAACTACGACCTGGTGCACATCATGCGGCGCGATTGGGCTACTCTGGGCCCCAAACTCCGCGGCAAGATCGAGATCTACGCCGGCCAACACGACAACATCTATCTGAACAACGCCGTCTACTACGCCGAGGATTTCCTCGCCAAAGTGAAGGACCCGCCGGCCGACGCCAAGGTCGTGTACGGGACCAAGGACGAGCACTGCTTCAGCGGAGACGTGGGGACCTCGAACGCGTTTTCCCGACTCACCTATCACTCACGGTTCATCCGCAAGATGGCGGCCCATTGGCTCAAGACCGCGCCCGCTGGCGCGGACCTTTCCAGCTGGCGGTACTGAGCGCCGGATGACGCTCGTCGCGGGAGTCGATTTCGGGACCGAAAGCGTCCGAGTCTCGATCGTCGACGGCGATCGGGGGAGCGTCGGCTCCGGCAGCGGGTCCTATCCGGTCGTTAGGCACGCGAGCGACCCCGACTTCGCCACCCAGTCGCACGGCGCCCACCTCGAAGGCCTCGCGATGGCGATGCGGCGAGCCCTCGGGTCCGCCGGCGTCGACGGCCGGTCGGTGCGCGCCCTCGCGATCGACACCACCGGATCGACGGTCGTGGTCGTCGGCGACGGCCTGGTTCCGCTCGACGACTACTATCTCTGGTGCGATCACCGGGCCAAGGACGAGGCGGCCCGGATCACCGAGGTAGCCCGCGAGGAGCGGCTCCCGGCCATCGAGCGATGCGGCGGTACCTACTCGTCGGAATGGGGATTCGCCAAGCTGCTCCACTGGCTTCGTCACAACCCAACCCGCCGGACCCGAGCGGTGGCCGCATTGGAGCACTGCGACCTGATCGCCGCTACGCTGTGCGGGATCACCGATCTCGATCAGCTGCCCCGCAGCGTCTGCGCCATGGGTCACAAGTGGCTCTGGACCAAGGAGCACGGCGGACTACCGCCGGAGACCTTTCTCGCCAAGGTCGATCCGGCGTTGGCCGACTCCCACCGACTGCTCCGGGGACGCTACGCGACCTCCAACCAGCTCGCCGGCACCCTCTCGGCCGAGTGGGCTGAGCGGCTCGGCCTGGCGACTGGAATTCCGATTCCAGTAGGAGCCCTCGACGCTCATTGGGACGCGATCGGGGCTGGGATCGCCGAAGGCGACGTGGTCAACGTGGTCGGAAGCTCCACCTGCGTGATGGCGATCGCGAAAACCACCAGCTCCGTTCCGGGCGTCTCGGGGGTGGTTCCGGGCTCGATTCACCCGGATTACGTCGGGCTGGAGGCCGGGCTCTCGGCGGTCGGTCAGTTGTTCGACGCGATTGCCCACCGAGCCGGTCGGCCCCTGAGCGAGCTGGCGGACAATGTCGCGGACTATCGCGCCGGTCAAACCGGCCTATTTCGGGTGGCATGGGACAACGGCGATCGGACCGTTCTGGTGAACCCCCACCTCGGCGGCGTCACCCTGGGCTGGAACCTCAGCCATCGCGCCGAGGACGAACTCTTCGCCGCGATCGAGGGGACTGCCTTTCAGACTCGGATCATCATCGAGCGAATGGTGGAGCACGGGGTTCCGGCTCGCCGACTGATTCACGGCGGCGGGATTCCCCAGCGGAACGAGGTGCTGAACCGAGTCTACGCGGACGTGTTGGGCATCGCGGTCCTCGTTCCCGAGCGTCCGATCACCGGCCTCGGCTCGGCGATCTTCGCGCTGCTCGCGGCCGGGGTGTTTCCGTCGGTCGAGGCCGCCCAGCGGGTCGTCTGTCCGCCTTATCGCGCGGTGGCTCCCAATCCCGACCGACACGCGGTCTATCAACGGCTCTATCCGATGTTCCGATCGCTGTACTTCGGGATGGGGGAGCCTGACGCGGAGCCGGTCTCGTTGGGGCGAATCCTACCAGAGCTGCAGGCGGTGGCGCGCGCGCGCGACTAGGACCGTGGCGCGGTTGCCCGGTTCCAGCCGAAGCCAAAGTAGAAGGCCAGCCCGACCAGGAGTAACCCGGCGCCGACGGCGGAGTCGAGGGGTTGCTCGACGATCGTGTTCCAAATGAGGTAGCCGGCAAAGAGGATGAACACGATCGGTGTGACCGGATAGCCCCAGGCGCGATACGGTCGTTTCAGCTCGGGTTCCCGACGGCGGAGGAGGATCACCGCCGCGGCGGCCATCGCATAGAATAGGAAGCTGACGAAGACGACGTAGGTCAGGAGCTGGTCGTAGGTCCCGGACGCCGCCAGCAGGCAGCACCACAGTCCCTGGACGACGAGTGAGGTGACCGGCACGGCGAACTTGGGGCTCACCTGGCCCGCCCACGAGAAGAATTGGCGATCCTTGGCCATGGCGTACGGAATCCGAGCGGCCGTGAACACGATCCCGTTGTTGGCGCCCAGCGTGGAGACGAGGATCGATCCGGCAATGGCGGCGGCGCCCGCCGTTCCCAGCACGACCGTCGCGGCGTCGGAAGCGACGGTCACCGACCCAGCAACCCCGTCGCGGCCGAGCACGTAGGGGAACGCCACGGCAACGGCGACGTAGAGGATGGTCACGATCCCGGTCGAGAAGAGAATCGAGAGCGGCATGTCGCGCTCGGGTCGCTTCATCTCGCTGCCGACGTAGGTGATCTCGACCCAGCCGTCGTAGGCGTAGAGCACCGCGACCATGGCCACTCCAAACGGCCCCACCATCGCCCCGATCGACTGGGTCGCCCAGAAGGGCTGAAGGTTCCCGGATGACCCGCCCGGCAGCAGGAAGCAGGCGGCGATCAAGCCGGCGATCGCGGCGATCTTGGTGACGGTCAGAATGTTCTGGGCGAGGACCCCGAGCTTGAGCCCAAGGCAGTTGAGAGCGGTGAGCGCGACGATCGATCCGACCGCGACGAGTTTGATACCCCACGGCCCCAACGGCGTGCCGCTTCGGGCGGTGAAGAAATCGAGGTACGTGGCGAATCCGACGGCGATCGCGGCGATCGATGCCGGATTGATGATCACCGAGGCGCCCCACCCGTAGAGATACCCCCAAATCGGGCCGAAAGCGCGGCTCAGGTAAACGAACATCCCACCCGCCTTTGGCATCGCCGCGCCAAGCTCGGCCATCGAGAGGGCCCCGAACAACGAAACCGCGCCACCGACGACCCAGACCAGCACGGTGGGGAACACGCCGCTGAAATGCGCCGCGATTCCGGCGGGCACCAGATAAATGGCCGACGCAATGATGGTACCGACGTTGATCATCGTCGCGTCGAACAGGCCGAGCTCCGCCTTGAGCTCCCCGGGACCCTCCGTCACGCCCCCGCCCCGCCCGTCCGATACCTCCGATAGGAGCCCTTCAGGAGCTGCTGAAAGTGGTGCACTCCCGATTCCATCTCCGCCGAGAAACGCCCCCGATCGTAGGCTCGTGACGACAGGCCTTGATGAACCCGATGGCAAATGTCGCCGTCTTCCAGCTGGACCACCTCGCTGTAGTGAATGTCAGCGGCGATCTGCTCGGCCCGCCCGGGTGCCTCGGGCTCGTCGAAATAGTACCAGAACAGGACTCGGCAGCGGTCCGGCCCCTCGGGCACCACCAGGTTCACCTGAACCCGGTGGGGCAGCACGTTGACCATGAAATTGGGGTAGATCCAGTAGTAGAATGCCTCGCCGCCGTTGTCACCGGTGTAGACGTTGTCGCCCTTGAGCGGGCTGTGCTGGAGCGAATGCCAGGCCCCGTTTTCGGTCCGGTAGCTGAGGTAATCGAGGGAACGATTCAGCTCCGGGTGGACGTGCGGAATGTGATAGCCCTCGAGGAAGTTGTCGACGTAGATCTTCCAGTTGGCGGGAACCTGGTATTCCAGTCGACGAACCATCCGCTTGGTCGTTAGGCGGTTCGGGTAAATCCGTTCGGCGATCCCGGCGAATACCTCCGCCAATGGCGGGGTGGGGCGGTCGGCGAGATGAACGAAGAGGAAATCCTCCCAGGTGTCGAGATGGATCGGGACCAACCCAAAGTCGCGTTTGTCGAACAACTCGGTCCGGTCGAACTGGGGAACGCCCCGGAGACTCCCGTCGAGCAGGTAGGTCCAGCCATGGTACTTGCAGGTGAGCGCCTTGACACAGCCCGTCGGCTCGACCGCCAGTGGACCGCCCCGATGGCGACAAACGTTATAGAACGCTCGGAGAGCGCCGTCACCGTCTCGGAGCACGATGACCGGGTTGTCGGCCACGGTCGCGAGGAAATAGTCACCCGGGTTGGGAACCATGCAGACGTGGCCGATCCCTTGCCAGGTCGCCGCGAACACCGCGTCGCGATCGACAACATGAAAACGAGGATCGGTGTACCACGCCGAGGGTATCGTCGTGGATCGCTCGACCGGAAGACTCTCGAGGTCTTCGTCCGAGATTTCAGGGCAGTTGGGCACCGGTGGTAAGATGCCGCTCTCGTCCCGTTCCGTCCACCCGCTTTATCCGTCCTACTTCGGCCTCGGATTCCCCGCATCCGTTAGGAACCGGATTCGCCCGTCCGACCCTCGCCGCCACACCGTCAAGTACTTGCTGTAGTTCGCCTCTCCGCCGGCCCGCGGCCGGATGACCGCCTGCCCGACGGTGAAACCAAGATCACCGCCCGCGGAAACATGGACCACGACCGGATACCAGGCCCAGTCGGCGGGTGGGCCGGCGGCGAGATTGGCGCGAATGGCATCGGGCCCCCGCCGAACCGTGCCACCACCGAACACCACCGCTTCCGCGGCTGCGAACTCACCGAATGCTTCCGGCGCGCCCGCGCGGCCGGCGAGCGCGGCAAAGTCGAGATCGGCCTCGACCAACTCGCGGGCCGATCCGGTCGGGACGAGCGGGGGCAATTCCTTCGGACCCAGGTGGCTCGGCCACGCCGCCAGGTCAGCGAGGCCCGGAGGGCCCAAGAGCAACCCGACCAGGCGCCAGATACCCCGCTCCTCTCGCCAGCAGCTGATGTAGGTCCCGCCTCGCGTCTGACTCCCCGTCGAGGCTTGCGTCGTCCCATAGACAACCGCGAAGTCGCCTGCCGCCGACACCCACCCATCGCGCGGCACCCAATGAAGAGTCAGAGAATCGAGCGCCGATTGTGCCGCGAGCAGAACCTTGATTCGCTCCGGTCCGACCACGACCGGCGCCCCAGGGTAAACCAGGACCGCACTGTCGCTCAGGACCGGTGGTAACGCTCGTCGAAGGCCGTCGCGGGCCACCGCTTCGCCCAGGGCACGATCGAGCCTGATGATCCCATCGATTCCCTGGTCGGGGAATCCGGGGAGCAGCAAGGTGAGGATCAGCGACGCGCCGAGCACATAGGCCATTTCGGGAAAGGTGGCTGGTTGGGGTCGAGAAAACCTAGCCCCACGGAGCCGGGCCGGGAGGGTATCATCGCCACTGGGGACGACTCCGGTGAGCCCGGTGGCGGCTCGAAGCAGGACGAATTCCGACGTCGATCGGGAAACCGGCCGCGAGCCCGGTCGAGGAGGTACATTGGGGAATGATCGCCCTCTCTCTCCTGGCGGCCCTGGCGCAGCCCACGTCGGTCCCCGCCCGGGTCGACCCCCGGCTCCACGACATCGCGCGCTCGATCGCGCCCGCCGCCATGGAAAGGACCATTCGGAAGCTGGTGAGCTTCGGCACCCGCCACACCTTCTCCGACACGGTTTCGACGACCCGCGGGATCGGCGCCGCGCGTCGGTGGATCAAGGCCGAGTTCGACCAAATCGCCTCGGGATGCGGTGGCTGCCTCGAGACTCGGTACGATCGCGGGATGCTCACCGCGACGCCGGGGAGCCGGGTGACCAAGGAGGCCGAGCTGGTCAACGTGATCGCGATTCAACGAGGACGGCGCTACCCGGATCGCTACGTCTTGATCACCGGGCACTACGATTCCCGCGCCAGCGACGGGAACGACGCCACCTCCGACGCGCCCGGCGCGGTGGACGACGCCAGCGGCACCGCGGCGGTCATCGAGGCGGCTCGTGCGCTGAGCAGGCTCACCTTCGACAAGACCATCGTCTATGGCGCCCTGGCCGGCGAGGAGCAGGGACTGCTGGGCGGACAGCAGCTGGCCAAATACGCCAAGGCCCAGGGATGGGCCATCGAAGGGGTCCTCAACAACGATATCGTGGGCAACAGCGAGGGCATTGACGGCCAGACCGACAACCTGACCTTTCGGATCTTCTCGGAGCCGGTGGCCGCGACCGAAACCGAAGCGGAACGGCGCGGTCGGAGGGTGACCGGCGGCGAGAGCGACGGTCCCTCGCGACAGCTGGCTCGCTATGTCCACGCGATCGCCCGCCAAGTCCTTCCGACCATGCGACCGAAGCTGATTTATCGGCTCGATCGGTTCGGTCGAGGGGGCGACCACCGAGCGTTCAACGACGAGGGCTTTGCGGCCGTCCGGATCACCGAGGCGTTCGAGAACTACGACCGCCAGCACCAGAACGTCCGGACGGAGAATGGGGTGGCATACGGCGACGTGGCCGACAAGGTCGACTTCCCCTACTCAGCGCGGATCGCGGGCGTCAACGCGGCGGCGTTGGCGGCCCTGGCGTGGGCTCCGCCGGCCCCCGCTACCGTGGCGCTACGCGGCGGCGGTCGGGCATCGACCACTCTGAGCTGGCCGACGGTAGCCGGGGCCGCGGGTTACGTCGTGTATTGGCGCGACACCACCGAGCCTACCTGGACGATGAGCCGATACGTGGGGACCGCGACCGAACCGACCCTGGAGGGCGTCCTCATCGACGATCATCTCTTCGGCGTGGCGAGCGTCTCCGCCACTGGCACCGAGTCGCTGGTGACCTTCGCCACGCCGACGGCTGGACGGTAGTCGCCGTGGCCGGGGACGCGCTCAGCGTCCCCGAAGCTGCCGAAGGGCCGCTTGGAAGAATTGGTTGTCCGGCAGGTGCTCCAACCCGCGCTGAAATGCGCGGACCGCGCTCGCGGTATCGCCCCGGGCTACGTGGATCTGCCCGACCGTCAGGTACGTCTGCGGGTCCTTCGGATGGCGGGTCAGGTTGAATTCGGCGATGGCGATCGCGACCTCCGGCCTCGACCGACCGATCCGCTCCGCGACATTCGCCAGCAGGCGCAAAGCCACGGGTCCTCCCGAGGACGGCTGAAGCGTTTGAAGTACTTCCACCACGGAGCTGGCCCCAGCAGGTTTCCGACCAGCCCCTCGGGACCCACCTACCACCGCCATTTCCCGCCTAACGAGCAGCCCTTCGGCTCGCATGGCGGCGCCACACGAAAGCATACCCCCCGATATTGAGGACCAGAACCAGCGCTCCGAGTGCGACCTGCACCGGCCGAGTCAGGCCCGCCGGGTAGAGGACCGGCAGCAGGTAGTGCTCGATGAACCCGCCTGGGTACCCCGCCTCACCCCCGAGCCGACGAAAATGGTTCTCGAGCGGGGTCAACGGGCAGATCCAGCCGGCAAACTCGATCAACGCACCCCAGAGCGCGCACGGGACGTGGAGCCACGCGAGGCGAGGCCGCCGGAGCACCACGACGACCCCGACGACCACGAATACCAGGAAGGCGAAATGCAGGAGGACCAAGAGGTCCGCGATCAGGCGGTACTGCATCTCCAGGGCGTCCCAGGCTCACGGAGCCCGGGCGATCGCGCCAGGAGCGAAGGCTTCGTTGATGTCGGCGAAAGAAACGGCTCGGGCCACGCCGGTAAACGTGCCCCGCTCGGCGATCTCCCGCGCCGCCTGGAGGAACCCGCTCCAAGCGGCCCGCGCCAGCGCGCCCCCGACGCTGATCCGCCGGACCCCCGCCTCCGCCATTTCAGCGACCGTCGTGAAATCGCCGCCGACCAAGACGTTGATCGGCTTGGGCGCCAGCTCCTTGACGACCGTCATGATGTCGGCCTTGGCTCGAAGCCCCGGCGCGTACAGACAATCGGCCCCAGCGTCGGCGTAAGCGGTGAGCCGCCGAATCGTTTCGGCGAGATCGGGTCGGCCCACCAGAAATCCCTCCGACCGGCCGGTGAGCAAGACCTCGGTGCCGCTGTCGTCAATCGCCCGACGGGCGGCCTTGATTCGATCCACCGCGAGCGCGAACTCGTAGAGCGGCCTGGTGGCGTCGCCGGTGGAATCCTCGATCGAAAGACCGGCGATCCCGGTCGCGGTAGCGGCGGCGACGTTGGCGGCGACACCCGCCGGATCGATCGCAAACCCTCCCTCGAAGTCGGCGTTGACCGGGATGCCGACTCCGTCCGCCACCGCTCGGAAGTGATCCAAGGCTTCGGCGAGGGAGATCGCGTTGTCGGGCCGGCCGAGGGTCCACGCAAATCCGGAGCTGGTGGTGGCGAGGGCCGGAAACCCGAGCCGGGCGAGTAGTCGGGCGCTCCCGACGTCCCATGGGTTGGGGATCACGAAACAGCCCGATTGGTGAAGCTGTCGAAAGGCCCGGGTGCGGCCGGCCAACGGAGTCATCGGTCAGACCCGCTCGTAGTCCGGTCGCCAGTCCTTGATCGCCTCTTTGATGGCGCGCTGAGTCGGCAGCTCTCCGCCTAACACTCGCCGCACCAGGCCGGGCAACTCGGCATCCGGCGCAAACCGCAGGGCAACGAACTGAGCGAGCCGCAGCTCGCCCACCCGGGCCTTGAGGTCGTCGGGAAGGACCCGAGCCATCCGGAGCTGCTCCTCGAGGCGAATCACTCGGTCCTGCGCGCCGACCCCGAAGACCCGGGCGTAGAAGGCTGTCATCCCCAGAACGAGGGCGGTGATCAGCTGCATGACGCCGGCGAGCGAGGGGTGACGAACCAGGAGACTGACCGACCAGGCGAGCAGCACCAGAATCAGCCCGAAGGTCACCCAGTGGTAACCCGGCACGTACTTGGCGTGGTTTTGAAAGCTTTGGGGCGTCGGCATGATCGGTGAGCCTTGGCTAGGGGATCCGCAATAGGATCGAGCTTTCGGGTCGATCTGGCAACCCCTCCCCGCCCCCTTGTCCCGATTGGGCCCGAGACGGATAATCATGGGCCGCCCCTCACCGTTTCTGCGCCCCTTTTCGCGGGTCGACCCATGCATCTGCTTTCGTTCTTGATTCTCTCGATCGCGGGCTCCGCCGAGCCCGCCGCCGTCGGGCAGCCCCGGCCCCGCGTTCCGGTGCCGCCGGCCGCGGCGGATACCGCCGGGAAGCTCACCTCCGCCACCCTGAACGGCCTCCGCTTTCGGAACATCGGGCCGGCCGTCACCGGCGGTCGGATCGGCGAGGTGGTCATCCACCCCTCCGACCGCAGCACCTGGTACGTAGCGGTCCACTCCGGGAACGTTTTCAAATCGGACAATGCCGGCACCACTTGGACCGCCATTTTCGACGGGCAGGTCTCCTACTCGATCGGCCATCTGGCCATCGACCCGCAGAACCCGCTCACCGTCTGGGTCGGCACTGGCGAGAACAACAGCCAGCGAAGCGTCGGGTACGGAGACGGCGTCTACAAGTCGACCGATGGCGGAAAGAACTGGACCAACGTCGGACTCAAGACTTCGGCGCACATCGGCGCGATCCTCATCGATCCCCGAAAGAGCGACGTCGCCTACGTCGCCGCGACCGGTCCGCTCTGGTCGGCCGGTGGCGAGCGCGGAGTGTACAAGACGATCGACGGCGGGAAGACCTGGACCCAGGTGCTCAAGCCGGACAACGAGTGGACCGGAGCCCAGTCGATGGTGATGGACCCGAGGAACCCCGAGGTGCTCTACGCCTCGACCCACCAGCGGGCTCGGCGGCAATGGGGGTTCATCAACGGAGGGCCAGGCTCCTCGCTCTACAAGACGACCGATGGCGGCGCCACCTGGGTCAAAATCACCAAGGGACTCCCCAACGAGGAGTTAGGCAAGATCGGGTTGGCGGTCTCGCCGGCCGACGGCAACGTCGTGTACGCCGTCGTCGAAGCCCAGAACCGCGCGGGCGGTCTCTATCGGAGCCTGGACGCCGGCCAGAACTGGGAGCGAATGAGCGGCTGGCAGCCGACCTCGCCGATGTACTACCAGAAGCTCTACGCCGATCCCAAGAACCCGGACCGTATCTACTTGATGGACACTCAGCTACAGGTGAGCGACGACGGTGGGCGCACCGTTCGGTCGATCCAGAGCCGGACCGTCCACGTCGATCATCACGCGCTGTGGATCGACCCCACCGACACCGAGCATCTGATCAACGGGAACGATGGCGGTCTCTACGAATCGTTCGACCGGGGCGTCACCTGGACCTTCAAGGGGAATCTGTCGCTGACCCAGTTCTACAAGGTGGACGTCGACAACGACCTCCCGTTCTACAACGTCTGCGGGGGGACCCAGGACAACAACACCCTCTGCGGCCCTTCCCAGACCATCAACGGCCACGGCGCCACCAACTTCGACTGGGCCGTGATCGTCGGCGGCGACGGTTTCCAACCCCGCGTCGACCCAACCGATCCGAACACCATCTACGGACAGTGGCAGCACGGGGAGTTGGTCCGGATGGACAAGCGGACCGGCGAACGAGTCGACATCCAGCCTCAAGCCGAGCCCGGCGACCCACCCTTGCGATGGCATTGGGATTCCCCGCTCCTCATCAGCCCCCACTCCAGCACTCGGCTCTATTTCGCGGCCCAACGCCTGTTCCGGAGCGACGATCGCGGCAACAGCTGGCGCCCCGTCAGCGGCGACCTGACCCGCCAGATCGACCGGAACCAGCTCCGGATGATGGGTCGGGTCTGGAGCATCGACGCGATCGCCAAGAACAACTCGACCTCGCAGTACGGCGCGATCGTCAGCTTGAGCGAGTCGCCGGTCAAGGAGGGCCTCCTGGTGGCCGGCACGGACGACGGCCTGATCCACGTCACCGAGGATGGCGGCGCCTCGTGGCGGCGGATCGCCACGGTCCCGGGAGTGCCCGACACCAGCTTCGTGGCCGACATCGAGACCTCGCGACACGACGTCAACACCTTCTACGTCACCATCAATCATCACAAGGCAGGCGACCACCGGCCCTACCTCATGAAAACAACCGATCTGGGCCGCACCTGGACCTCGATCGGCGGCAATTTGCCCGAGCGCGGCGCGGCGTGGACGTTGGTCGAAGACCACGTCGACTCGAATTTGCTGTTCGTCGGAACCGAGTTCGGGCTCCACGCCACGATGGATGGCGGCAAGAAGTGGGTCCAGCTCAAAGGCGGGCTCCCGACCATCCAGATGCGGGACCTCGCGATCCAGCGGCGAGAGAGCGACCTCGTCGTCGCCACTTTCGGCCGGGGATTCTACATCCTCCACGATTACTCGCCGCTGCGAGGAGCCGGAGCAACCGTCGAGCGCGACGCCGCGTTGCTCCCCGTCAAGGACGCCAAGGTGTTCGTCCCGGCGCAGCCGTTAGGCGGCGGAACCAAAGGATCGCAAGGGGATGCCCTCTGGACCGCGCCCAACCCGGCGTTCGGGGCGGTCTTCACCTACTACCTCAAGGACGAGGTCAAGACGCTCAAGGCGAAACGGCAAACCGCCGAAAAGGAGGCCGCCAAGAAGAGCGCCGACGTGCCGATCCCGAGCTGGGACGCGCTCCGCCGCGAAGACCGCGAGGACCCGCCGGCGGTGGTGCTGACCGTCCTCGATGAAGCCGGGACCGTCGTTAAGCGCATCACCGGTCCCCCGGGAGCCGGGTTCCACCGCGTCACCTGGGATCTCCGGCATCCGGCGCCGACGCCGGTGACCGGGGCCCCACCCCGCCCCCGCGACGACGACGACGATGGACCCTCCGGACCCCTGACCGTGCCCGGGAGATATCAGGTGCGGCTCGCCCTCCGGGCCGACGGCGTCGAGACGCCGATCGGCGAACCCCGGTCGTTTCGGACCGTGCCGGTCGGCCAAGCGAGCATGCCAGCGGCCGAACAGGCCCAGGTCACCGCCTTCAACCTGGAAACCGCGCGGCTCCAGCGATCGGTGTTGGGGGCCGGCCAGGCGCTAGGCGAAATGGAGACCCGGCTCCGCCTTCTCACCCAGGCAATCGAGCAAACGCCGCGAGCCGCCTCGCTGAGCGATAGCGCCCGCGCGACCCGGACCGCGGTCCAGGATCTTCGCGCGGAATACTCCGGCGACCAAACCATCGGGGGTCGCAACGAGCCGACCCCGGTCACCATCCTCGGCCGGCTGGGTCGGGTCATCGGATCGTCCTGGTCGACGACCACCGGGCCGACTGCGACCCAACGCCGATCATTCGAGGTCGCCGGTCAGCAGTTCGGCGAATTTCTGCCCAAGCTGCGAGCCTTGGCCGACCGGCTCCGCCGGCTCGAGGATCTGGCCGAGGCCGCCGGCGCGCCCTGGACCCCGGGACGGATTCCGACCTGGCGGCCCTAACGGAGCGTCTTGACTTACCTCCGCGTTCGCCGCCTTTTTGGGCGGCGGCGTCACTCTTTCTTTTACCCGAGGCAAGATGGCGATTCGATTCGGTGGCGTGGGTTTGGCGTTGGCGAGCCTCCTCGCGCCAATCCGACTGGTGGGACAGGACTCCGGAGCGACCACCTCATCGACGTTGGACAGCGTCTTCTCGGCGACCCAGGCGCAAAAGGGCGCCCAGACCTACAAGAAAAATTGCACCACCTGCCACGCCCCGTCCGCATACACCGGGCTGGCGTTCCGGCGGGTCTGGTCGGGCCGATCGATCTACGATTTTTTCGATCTGATCCGGACGACGATGCCCGATGACAACCCCGGCAAGCTCTCTCGCGATCAGTACGCGGAGATCATGGCCTACCTCCTGAAACTCAACGGCCTGCCCGAGGGCGAGAAGGACCTGCCCAGCGACGACGAGCTGTTGAAGCAGATCCGAATCGAGATTCCGCGGCCGGCGACCGCGCCCCCTCCTCCCCCCGCGCCCCCCGAACCGGGAGCCCGTCGGTGACGATCGATCGACGCGATTTCCTGAAGGTGGCAGGCGCCCAAGCGGGGTTGGTGGCGTCGCGCTCGGTCCCGACCCCCGCGCGGGCCCCGGCCATCGGCCAGAACTCACCCGACGTCGTGGTGATCGGCGCCGGCGCGTTCGGCGGCTGGACCGCATTCAACCTTCGCAAGCTCGGCGCCAAGGTGACGCTGGTCGATGCCTGGGGGCCGGGAAACTCGCGATCGACCTCGGGCGACGAGACCCGTGGGGTCCGTAGCTCCTACGGCACCTCGGGATACGCCGAGCTCTGGGTCACTTGGGCGCGCCGAGCGATGGACAAGTGGCGGGCCTTCGACGAGGAGTGGGGCAAGCGAATGGGGGCTCAGCTCTTCTATCGAACCGGCGACCTGATCTTCCGGGCCAAGCCGGAGGCCTTCACCGACAAGACGCTCGAGTGGTGGAAGAAGCTCGGCATCCCGCACGAAACCCCCAGCGTGGCGGACGTCCTGGCCCAGTACCCGGTGCTCAAGCTCGACGGGATCGCGGTGGTCCTCCACGAGCCCGACGCCGGCGTCGTCAGGGCGCGGCGGGCGTGTCAGGTCGTGGCCGACGCTCTCGAACGAACCGGCGGCAAGGTCGTCACCGGGCACGCCTCGCTCGGCGACCGCGACGGCCGCCGGCTCACGAGCGTCCAACTCGCGGGTCCGTTCGGAATCGAGCGCGGGGCGACCTTCGTGTTCGCGTTGGGCCCTTGGTTTCCGAAATTTTTCCCCGACTTGATGGGCCGGCGGATCCTCACCCCGATGGGTCACGTCCACTACTTCGGCACCCCGCCGGCCGACGACCGGTTCAGCTATCCCAATCTGCCAAGCTGGAACTTCCCCGGCGTCACCGGCTGGCCCGCCGTGTCGTCCGACAATCGAGGTTTCCGGGTCCGGTGGCGGGGTGACCGGTTGCTCGACCCCGATTGGAGCAATCGGGCCTTTGCCCGAAAGCACGACAAGCAGGCCAGGAAGCTCCTCAAGGAGCGGTTCCCGCTGCTGGAGAAAGCCCCCGTCCTCGAGACCCGGGCCTGCCACTACGAGTTTTCCACCAGTCGAAACTTCATCATCGACCGGCACCCCGATTTCGACAACGTCTGGGTGGTCGGGGGTGGGTCGGCCGAGGGGTTCAAGTTCGGCCCGATGGTCGGCGAGTATGCCGCGCAGCGCGTCATGGGCATCGAAGGCGATCCGGAGGTCGCCGAGGGTTTCAGTCTCAAGATGTCCGAACCCGAGCCGGGAAACGAGGGTTAGTTGCGACCCGCCGAAGGAGCGGTATCTTCGCTGGGGAGGTCTCGACGATGTCCGACGCAACGCGACTGACCGGGTCGGAACTCTCGACCGGCCGAAAACCCCGAGACGACGAGCTCGACGTTTTCGGACTGACCAACACCGGCCTCGTGCGCCGGGACAATCAAGATCATTTTCTCTTTTGTACCCTCCACAAGACCCTGCGGGTTCGAGTCACCAGCCTCGCCACCCCGGAGCTCCTCGAGATTCCCAGCGAACGACTGGCATCGATGTTCATGGTGGCCGATGGGCTCGGGGGACGGGAGGGCGGCGAAGCGGCGAGTCGGGCGACCGTCGAGACCATGGCCGCTTACGTCAACCACACGATGGGTTGCTACTATCGAGCCGACGCTACCGACGAGGCACCGTTCTTGGCCGAGTTGGACGCCGCGGCGCACGCCTGCCATCAGACGGTCATCGAACGCGCCCGGGAACTCAACCTCGATAAGATGGCGACCACCCTGACGATGGGTCTCGCGGTCTGGCCCAACCTCTATCTCCTCCAAGTCGGCGACAGCCGGGCCTATCGGTTCCGGGCAGGTCTCCTGGAGCGCCTGACGAAAGATCAAACGATGGCGCAGGCGCTGCTCGACCAGGGAGTCATCGCGCCCGCCGACCTCGACCGGAGTCCGTTCCGGAACGTGCTCTCGAGCGCCATCGGACGGACGACCCAACCCGTCGTCAGTCGCCACGATCTCCGCCGCGGCGACGTCCTCCTTCTCTGCTCCGACGGCTTGAACAAACACGTGACCGACGAGGGAATTACGGCCCGACTCGCGACCATGGAGTCGTCGGAACAGGTGAGCCGGGCCTTGGTGAACGACGCCCTCGAAGATGGGGGAACCGACAACGTCACCGTCCTGGTCGCCCGGGACGCCTCGCGGAGTTAGCCCGCTAGCGGGGCTCGATCGGGGTGACGATCGGGCCCCCGGCTTCGATGGCTTCGGCAGCGATCAGGGCCTCCTCCTCACGATAGCGATTGGCGATGACCTGGACCCCCAGGGGCCCGTCGTCGTACCGGCCGATCGGCACCGCGACCGAGGGCAAGCCCAACCCGTTGACCACCGCCATCAGACGTTGCGCCTCGAGGAGCCGACGGGTGCTGTCGAGATCCCGACAATCGAAGCCAACCTCGAACGGCGGCTGACCCGAATTGGGGCCGACGACGATCGGATAGCGCTCCATGAAGAGCTGCCAATCGCGAAGGTGTTTCGCTCGCTCTGCGACCAGACGGATGTAGTCATCGAGGCCGACCGGCGGAAAGAGGTCGAACCACAGCCCGATCGCAGTCCGGGCCCCAAGATCGGCGTGTTGCTCGATCAGGGCGCCCATGGTGGAGCGGAGATCGGTGGTGACGGTGTGGGCCCAGACCTCGAACATCCGCTCGATTCCCGGCGGCTCGGCGAGCTCGACTTGATAGCCCGCCGCTCCGAGTATCGCCCCGGCCAGGCGCACCGCGTCGGCGACGGCGGGATGGACCGTCATCCCGGCGGGCGCCGGACAGAGGGCAACCCTAAGATGCTTAGGGGTGTCCGGAAAGGCCAGCGGCGCCGGCACCCACCAAGGATCCCGGGGATCGCCCGGGCTCATGGCATGGTAGCCAAGCCTCACGTCGCCGACCCGCCGGGCCAGGACGCCTTGTACCGCCATCAGCTGACCGGTAATCGGTCGCTCGACGGCGGCGGTCCCGTTGAACGAGGCGAGTCGGCCTAACGTCGGCCGGATGCCGGCCACACCGCAGCAATAGGCCGGGTAGCGGACCGACCCGCCGAGATCGCTGCCGTGAGCCAAGGAGCCGATGCCGGTCGCCACCGCCGCCGCCGCGCCACCCGAGGACCCGCCCGGCGTCCGGCGGCGAGCCCACGGATTGAACGTCCGCCCCCAAACCTCGTTTTCGGTGTGCCAGCGGAGGGAATAGGCCGGGGTGTTGGTGCGCCCGACGATGATGGCCCCCGCGCGCTTCCAGTTGGCGACCGGAGGACTGTCGGTGGTAGCGACCAGGCCGCGGTTCGCGGCGACCCCGTTGACGGTGGCATAACCCGCCTGATCTACGTTGTCCTTGATCGTCACCGGAACTCCGTGGAGCGGGCCGATCGGTTCGCCCCGAAGGAGGGACTGGTCGGCCCGTTCCGCCTCGGCGAGGGCTTCCTCGCGCCTGACGACGACCACGGCGTTGACCGACGGGTTGACCTGGTCGAGTCGTTCGATGATCGCCGTCACCGCCTCCCACGACGAGAGTTGCCGAGTCCGAATCGCGGTCGCGAGCGCGGTGGCGTCCCAGCTCCAGAGCGGCTCGGTCATCGGGGCCGGGAATGGACGATCTCGCCGGCGATCACCGTCATCAACGTCTTGGCCCCGAGGATCTCCGCCTCGGGAACGGTCATGATGTCGCGATCGAGGATCGTGAGGTCGGCCCACTTGCCCACGACAATCGAGCCGCGCTTCTCCTCCTCGAACGCCGCCACGGCGGGATATCTCGTGAACATCTTGAGCGCTTCCTCCCGACTCACTTTCTGTTCCGGATGCCAGAGGGAGTCGGGACCGGCGTTGCCGCGAGTATCGCGGCGAGCCACCGCGGCGTAGAACTCGATCATCGGCTCGCCCCGTTCGACCGGAGCGTCGGACCCCCCGGGAATCGGGAGGCCGAGGTCGAGGAAACTCTTCCAGGCATAGGCCCCGGCGAGCCGGGCGGTGCCCAGCCGCTTGGGGGCGAAGTACAGGTCACCGATCGCGTGCGAGGGTTGCATCGACGGAATGATGTTGAGCGCCTTGAAGCGAGGAATGTCAGCCGGGTCGACGATCTGGGCGTGCTCGATTCGCCATCGCGGCTCTTTCGGCTCGGCCCGTTTCTCGCCGGGCACCGCGGCGAATGCGGCGGCGAACATGTCGAGGGTCAGCCGATTGCCGCCGTCGCCGATCGCGTGCGTCTCGACTTGGATCCCGCGCTCGAGCGCTCGGACCATCATCGTTCGGTAGGCGGCGGTGTCGGTGGTGAGGAGGCCGTGGGTCGCGGCGTCGTCTGAGTAGGGCTGCAGCAAGAGCGCGCCCCGGGAACCGAGGGCCCCATCGACAGCCACTTTGATGGTCCGGAGGGTGTACCGCCCGCCGAACTCGCCGATGCTGGGGCCGTGCGCAAGGAGCGAGTCGGTGCTTTCGCCGGGGCCGCGGATCGCTTGGTAGACCCGCAGCTTGAGCTTTCCGTTGCTATAGAGTCGCCGCATCCTGGCCACTTCGCTCCAGGGGACGCCGGCGTCTTGAACCTGAGTCCATCCGAGCTGGGTGCTCACTCGCGCCCCGATGACCACCATCGAGTCGAGCTGTTCCGGCGTATCGGGCGGTACCTGCCGGCCGACCAAGCCTTGGGCCCGATCGATCAGCATCCCCGTCAACTCGCCCCGGGCGTCCTTGTTCAGCGCCCCGCCGCTCGGTGCCGGGGTGGCCTTGGTAACGCCCGCGATTTGGAGCGCCTTGGTGTTGACGATCGAGGCATGGCCGTCGGCGCGAGTCAGCAGCACGGGATTGTTCGGCGAGATGGGATCGAGATCCTGGCGACTGGGAAAGGCTTGCGGCGTCCAGAACGTCTCGATCCAGCCCCGTCCGACGACCCACTCACCCGGTTGGGCCCGATCGACCCGTTCTTTCACTTTGGCGAGGAAGGCGGCCTTGGTATTGGTACCCTCGAGGTTGAGGGTCATCTCCCGTTCGCCCACGCCGCTCAGGTGATAATGGGCGTCGGCGAGGCCGGGAAGCACGGTGGCGCCGCCAAGATCCTCGACTCTCGTCCCGGAGCCTTGGTAGCGGGCGACGGCCTCGTTCGTCCCCACGAACACGATCTGGTCGCCTTTGATCGCGATCGCTTCGGCCTTGGGGGCCCGTTCGTCGGCAGTGTAGACGGTGCCGTTCCTGAGAACCAGGTCAGCGGGCTCGGCTTTGGCGCAAGCGGCCATGGCGAGCAGGGCGATCGGGGACAGTCGGGCGTTAGTCATGGGGAAGGGTTTGGGATTGGAGAATGGAACCGCTATCGGATCAGATACCACTCGGTTTGCCGAGGCCAGAAAAACTTCCATCCGTCTTCGGTCAAATAGGCGTCATCTTCCATCATCACGTAGACCTTCTGGCTACCCCACTCCGGCACCGCCGTCGCGGTATTGAGTTCGATCGAGATATACGAGCCCAGACGGAGCGGTTTCCCGGCGCGCCCGCCGCTTGACCCGAACGAGACGCCGGCTCCGAGGCCGTGTCCCTGATTGCCGATCGGATGGGAGTAGATCATCGCCTCGATGCCCATGGTCTCCATCTCTTCTATCGCGCAGTCGTAGACCTGGGTGTTGAGTCGACCGGGCCGCGAGCAGTTGACCATCACCGCGTCCTGGAGCCTGTTGGTGTTGGCCATCGCTTTCTTGAGCCCCGACGGCACCGAGTGTTCGCCGGGTTTCAGGACGTAGGCCATCTTCTGCCAATCGGTATCGAAGCCCATGGCAGTGATACCCATGTCGACGTGGAGCACGTCGCCCCGCAAAATCACCGTCGCCTCGAGCGCGGGGCCGGGCGCCGCGGGGGTCGCCGCGTGCTTGCCGACCTCGAAGTTGCCGCCTCCCTGGCGCTGCACTCTCAGATCGGGCTGAAACCAGGTGCTCACGCCTCGCCGGGCAAACTCGTCGAAGAGGAACCGGCGGACGTCGCCGACGGTGGTCTTGCCGGGGTTGATGACCGCGGTCGAGAAGGCTTGCTTAGCCACCGCATCGGTAATCCGGACCAGGAGGGTATACCAGGCATGCTCTTCCGGGATTCTGGTGTCGAGGTGCTCCTCGAGCAGATCGGCCACGCCGACAATCCGACTCGACGCCTCGGCGCCCATCCCTTGTTTGATCAGCTCGTAGGTCGCGTGGGAAACTCCCCGGGTAACGCCCCGCGCTCCGTCGATCGCGAGGCCGATGGTTTTTGGTTGGAACCGCTGGTAGAGGTCGGCGAGCATCTTGCCCGGGTTCCGCCCTTCGGACATCGGCTCGAAGAAAGTCTTGAGGTTTTCCTCCGGGTAGCCGGTGATCGAGAACGTCTTCAGCCGATCGCTTCCGTCGTCGACGAAGACGAAGATGTCGCGGTTGCCGGCGTAGGGTCTCGGCGGAGCGATGGTGGGAACGATCGGATCGTTGTGGAACTCTTCGTTGACCACGATCCACATCGCCACGTTGTGGCGCCGCATCATCGGCAGCAGCATCTGGTGCCGCTTGACGAGCCAGCCTTCCCGAATCGCCATCTGCTCCGACCAACTGGGGAGCATCGGCGGTCGCTGCTGCTGGGCCTCAGCCGCTCCAGCGGCCAGGAGGGCCAGCGCGGCCAACAGGATCGGCGCCCTCATGGAATCGGCTTTCCGGCCGCGGGGGTCGAGTCCTCCAGGGTCTTGAGCAGGTCGCGCCAGCGGAACCAGTCCGGCTTGCCGCGAATGTACTTCTCGAACCAATTGAACTCGACGACGGCCTTGGTCAGCTGGTTCCGCGGATCGGGGATGCCGTGGGTGTTGCCGGGGTAGACGAACAGCTCGGTCGGCACGTTGAGTTTCTTGAGCGCCATGTGGAGTTCTTCCGACTGTGGCCTCGGGACCCGGGGATCGCCGTCGACGACGTGGATCAGCGTTGGCGTTTTGGCGGCCTTGATATACTTGAGCGGGGAGACCCGCCAGTAGGCGTCGTAGTTGTCGTAAGGCAGGTCGCCGCCCATGTACCATTGGCGGTTCCGCTGGACGTCGCTCTGGGCGTACATCGACACCCAGTTGACGGTGCCGGCCCCGCTCGAGATCGCCTTGAAGCGATCGGTATGGGTCAGGATCCAGTTGGAGTAATGCCCGCCCGCGCTCCAACCCATGGCGCCGAGACTGTCCGGATGGGCAATCCCGTCGGCGATCAGCTGATCGACGCCGGACATGATGTCGTCGAAGCCGCGGTCGAAGTATTTCCCGACGCCGGCGGTTTCGATTCGATGGCGTTCGCCGTAGTTGGTGGAGCCTCGGTAATTCGGCATCAGGACGGCGTAACCGGCACCGGCGTAGACTTGGGAGCCGTAGCCACCGTTGAACCCGAGGACGTCGGCACCCGCCGGCCCGCCGTGGATTTGAACGATCAACGGATATCGGCGGCCGGGAGCGTACCCCGCGGGCTTGAGCAGCACCCCGCCCACCATCTTGCCATCCTTGGACTTCCAGGTGAACTCCTCGGCACTGCCTAACGCAAAAGTCTCGACTTGGGGATTGGGATTGGTGAGGCGAGTCCAGGCGGTTTTGTTGGCGAGATCACGCTCGGAGCGAACGAGGTAGAGACTCGGCGGCGTCCGGGGATCGGCGTAGGTCACCAAAATCAGGCCGGTTCGGTCGTCACGAGCGGCGAAGAGCGAGGCCTTCTCGTTGGTCACCTGGGTGACGGTGTTGCTCGCCACGTCGAGCGCCAGCACCTGGTTGGTGGCCCGAACCCCGTCGTTGAAATAGATCGTCTTCCCGTCCCTCGACCACCAACCGATCCCCAAGCCGCCATCGTAGCCCTCACCCAGCTTCCGCCATTGGCCGCTCGTGGCGGCCGTTTCGCGGAGATAGATCTTGGCGTCGCGGGAATAGGTGAAATCGTTCGACGCGGCGAACCCGATCCACCGGCCGTCGGGCGAGAAGCTCAGGTTGTTCTCGCCGATCTCGTCGTTGGTCGTCAACCGCTCGAGCCGCCCGGAGGAGACGTCCAACAAGTAGAGATCGTCATTGATGCCGGCCTCCGTGACGGTTCGCTTGTAGCGATCGTTCGGCGAGCCCCGGAAGCCGACCCACCGGCCGTCGTCCGAAATCGTGACACCGCCCACGCTGTAGTCGGCGCCGCTGGTGAGCCGCCGCGACTGCCGGGAGGCGAGGTCGAGAACCCAAAGATGGGTGAGCGGGAGGTCCTGGTTCCGGATCGCCACGTTGAACTTCTTCTCCATCCGGGCCTTCTCGTCCTGGTCGACCGTGTCGCGGGCGATGAAGAAGAGCTGCTTCCCATCCTTCGTCAGATCCCAGCTGGCCACCGGCGTCGGATGCTTGGTCAGCTCGGCGGGTTTCGCTTCCCCGCCCGAGAGCTCGGCGGCCGGCAGGACCCAGAGCTGCTGCTCGTCGGTCTTGCCGGCGGAATAGACCAGCCACCGGCCGTCGGCGGTGACGGCGAACCGACCGACGCCATCCTTGGCGTCGGTGATCTTCCGAGCCTCACCCCCGTCGGGGCGCATCAGGAAGAGCTGGGCGACGCCGTTGGGGCCGTTCGAATCGCGGTTGGAGCTGAAAACGAAGAAGCTTCCGTCGGCCGACCAAGTCGGGGCGGACTCGCTTTTGTCCTTGGTGTAGGTGAGTTGTCGGGCCGAGCTGGTTCCTTGGCTCGCGGAGACCAGCCAGATGTCGGTCGTTCGGCGGGCCTCTTTCCAATCCGGCACCGAGAGGGTGTAGAGAACCCACTGTCCGTTCGGGCTGATCGCGGGCGACCCGGCCTGGTTCATCAACTGAACGTCCATGAAATTCATCGGCCGTTGGGTCTGGGCGGCGGCGGTCGCGGCGAAGCAGAGACCGGCCGCGAGGCCAGGAAACCGGCGGACGGAATCGAGGCGGGCCATCGGAGTCACTCCGGTTGGTGGGCGGAAACCAAAGGAGAAATTACCCGCTCCGCCGGGCGGCGGCCACCGCGACGGTAAACCTTACTGGTTCGGCGGCCGCGGGGCGGCGGCGGCCCTCGCCGGGAGGGCACTCCGACCCCAAAACTTGGGATCTTGGGCGATCCAGGCGGCGGGAAGGTAGCTCATCTCCGGCGAAAAGTTGAACACCAGGGTCTCGATCGAGATCAGGCTTTGGGAAGCCGCAGCGAGCCGCTTCCCGATCTCGGCGCTGATCGCCTTCTCGACGGGGCCGGGGTCCAGATCGGCCATCGAGTTCTTCGCGGAAAACACCATGTAGGTCGGACCCGGCATCCCGGCCATCACCTCGTAGGTGGCCCAATGGACGGGGACCTTCGCCTGCTCGACCGCGGTTCGGTAGAGCGTCGCCGCTTCCGAAAAGCCGCCTTCGCCGCCCGGCCTGACCCGAAAAATCGTCACCTCCATCATCCGGGTCGTTGGGAGAGCCGGACCCGGTCCGTAGGTCAGCGCGGGCCGATGCCGCAAGAGGAGAACCCGAGCATCGACCAAATGCGCCGCGTCCGCGGCCCAGTTGCGCTCGAGGGTCTTCCCCAACCCTGGTGAATTGGCAATCGCGACGTTCAGCTCCTCGATCGCCGCCAGGCTCTGGTGACCCGAAACGAACCAGGCTTCGGTCGGGCCGAAGGCGGTTTCCATCGCGAGGTAGTGGTTGGCGATACCAGTCCGACGATAGGCGGCGAGCCAATTGACCTCGGTGGCGGCATGGGCCGCGCCGGCGTGCCCGATCTTGACGACTTCGCGGACGATTTGGAGATACGGCGTGGTTGGCGCCACCTGGCCGAAGACACTGCCCGGGGCAGCGCCGAGAACGACCAGGGCGATGGTGCGGAGCGACTGACCCATGACGACCTCGCGCGACAAAGTGTGGAGCACGGAGGGTTCCGTCTCCCCGGTCGGTCTCGCGGGTAGCGTCGAGTCGGCGCCGATCCGACCTCCCGGCCGGGAGGACGCAATCGGATACTAGCGCTCGGCCCGGGCGTTGGCCAGGCAGCCGTCGCGCCGAGGCTATCGCTTTCGAGGGATCATCCCGTCGCGGTTGGCAACCGTATACGCGGTCCACGCCAACACGATAGCGGCTTGCTTGAGGTCCTCCTCGATCAATCGCTCGAAGGTATCCGCGTTGGTGTGGTGACTCCGGAGGGTGTATTCGAGCGGATCCTGGAGGAAAGTGAACCCCGGGATTCCAACGTCGTCGAAGTCCTGGTGTTCGTTGCCGCCGACGTTGCCCTCCCTCACGACCATCACGCCGAGATCGCGCACCGGGGTGAAGATCTCTTGGAAGATCGGCGCCACGAATGGATTCGACTGGTTCCAGAGCCCCCGTACCTTGCCCCCACCGTTGTCGACGTTGAAGTACGCCGAGATCTTTGGCCACAACTCGCGGTGATTGGCAATCCATCCGCTCACGCCGAGGTGCCTCCCTTCCTCCGAGGTCCAGGTCCCGAGGCGGATCGTTCGTCGCGGTTGGAGCCCGGACGCCCTCAGAATCCGGAGCGCCTCCATGCCGATGGCGACGCCCGCCGCGTTATCGGTGGCACCGGTCCCCGAGTGCCAGCTGTCGAGATGCCCCCCGAACATCACCAGCTGGTCGGCGAGGTCGGTTCCGGGAATTTCGGCCAGGGTGTTGAAGCCGACGGAATCGCCGGCCACGTAGCGATTCTCGATGGTGGCTTCGATCTCGACCGGGACCCCCCGCTTGATGTTGCGGTACATCTGTCCAAACTGCTCCAGCGATGCGACGATGGCCGGGATCGGCGACCCGGCTCGCGCCTGACGCACGTCGTGCCACCCCGGGAGCGCGGCCACCCGGATGATGTTGTACGGCACTGGCGAGCTGACGATCAGGGCCGCGAGACCCTCGCCCTCGAGTTGCCGGAAGAGGTCGGCGTATCGGTCGCCCGCCCGACGGCGTTCCAGTCGAATGGCGAGGGGCGACCAGGCAAAATCGGGCTTGAGGTTCGGGTTCTCGAGATCCTCAGTGGAGAACCGGCGGCGCCTCGGTGGGTCCTCCATCGCCAAGTAGGGCCAGGGTTCGAGGTAGTAGTTCTGCTGAAGCCTCGGAGGCTCGCCGAGCAGGACAAATTTGCCTTTGAGGGTGCCGCGAAACCTCTGAACGCTCGCCGAATCAGTTGCCTCGAGAATCATCACTGGCCCTCGGATCGTGCCGTTGGTGCTTCCGCTCCACGCCATCGGCTGGGCGACCAGCGGCTGCGGGAAGGGCTTGGTGATGTTGGCGCTGTAACGGACTCGCTCCCAACCCCGGCCCCAGGTGCCCCACGCCTCGACGACCACGTTCGCCAGGCCCCAGGCTCGAAGCTGGTCGGCCACCCAATGATTGGCCCGAGTGACCGCGGGGGACCCTTGAGGGCGCGGACCGATAACGTCGGTGAGGTACCCGGCGATCTCCATCGCCCGCGATCGGTCCGTCCCCTCGTCCCGGATCCGGCGCAAGGCATCGAGGTCGATCCGCTCCTGGACCATCAGCCCGCCGGCCGCGGCCGGCCGTGACCAAGCGATGACCGCCAGAAACAACGTTGCGATCCGGGTTGCCGAAAACGGTGACGCGGCGGACATTGGAACCCTCCCGGAGGACCTCGGGGGACGAGCCTGCCCTGACCAAGATACGGGGCTTCGAATCGTTGGTACCAAGGGCGGGCCAGATCGTTCTCGTTGGCGAGGAACGTTCCCCTCTGGATTCATCCTGACGAGGCACCAATGCCGCGCCTTCGACTGGCCATGCTGGCGGTGGCGGTCGCCACGACCGGCACCACAGCCAACGGTCAATCCCCACCGGTTCGCGGATTCCCCGCCGACGCGCTGGCGGAGCTCTCCCGACTGGAGCGCCAGGTCCGGGCGACCCCGGACACGGCCCGGCTCCGCAGCTACCTTCGCGAGTTGACTCGGTTGCCGCATCTGGCTGGCACTGCCGGCTCCAAGCGGGTCGCCGACTGGGCGCTGGCGCAGTTCAGGTCGTGGGGGCTCGCCTCCTCGATCGAGGTTTACGAGGGGCTCCTTCCGTTGCCGCTCGCGCAACGGCTCGAGCTCTTGGGTCCGACCCGCTACCGGGCCCGGCTGGTTGAACCGCCCATCGCCGAAGACCCCGACTCGAAACAACCGGGCGTATTACCAGCCTACGTATCCTATGGTGCCGATGGCGACGTCACGGCCGAGCTCGTTTACGCGAATTACGGCCTGCCGGAGGACTACCAAGGCCTGGCACGACTAGGCATCGACGTCCGGGGCAAGCTGGTCATCGTGCGGACTGGCCCACACCTCCGCCACATCAAGGGCACCGAAGCCCAGCGATTTGGCGCGCTGGGCGTCATCATGTACCACGACCCAATGGAGGACGGCTACTGGATCGGCCCGGTCTATCCAGAAGGTCAGATGCGGCCCGCGTTCGCCGTGGAGAGAGGCGGTGCCGGGGACAATTCCTTCTTCACCGGTGATCCCCTGACCCCTGGCTGGGCGTCGAAGCCGGGCGGCCGGAAGCTCGATCCCGAGGACTCACCGCTGCTCCAGAAGATCCCGATGATGTCGATCTCCTACGGCGACGCGCTCCCCCTTCTGCGGGCGCTGGGCGGGCCGATGGTCCCCGAGGATTCATGGAAGGGGGCACTCCCGATCCCCTATCGCGTCGGCCCCGGCCCGGCTCGCGTTCGGATGATGGTCAAGTCAGAGTGGAAGTCTCGCCCGATCTACAACGTGATAGCCCGGATCGAGGGCAAAGTACATCCCGACCAGTGGATCGTGATTGGTTGTCATCACGACGCCTGGGTCTACGGCGCTGATGACCCCGCCGCCGCCGCAGCCTCGCTGATGGAAACCGCCCGGACGTTCGCGGTGATGGCCACAGCCGGTTGGCGGCCGGACCGGACTTTGGTTTTCGCCCTCTGGGACGCCGAGGAACAGGGCCATATCGGATCGGTAGAATGGGTCGAGGACCACGCCGAGGAACTCCGCCAAAAGGTGGTGATGTATTTCAACGCGGACAACTACCGCAAGGGCATCTTCACGGCGAGCGGCTCTCACACCCTAGAGACCTTCGTTCGCGAGGTGGCTCGAGACACCCCCGATCCCTCGACCGGTCGCAGCGTGCTCGACGTCCTCGGGCAAACGGGCAGGGACTTTGCGCTGACCCCGGTCGGCTCCGGCACCGACTACGTTGGCTTCTTACATTACCTTGGGGTCCCGTCGGTTCACATCGCCTACCGCAACGCTGGTCGGGGAACGTATCACTCGGTCTACGATAGTTACACCTATTTCACCCGATTCCTCGACCCGACGTTCGGCTACGGTCAATCGCAGGCGGCGGTCTTCGGCGCGGCGATCCTTCGAATGGCGCAGACACCGGTCATGCCGTGGTCGTTCACCGACGCCGCCCGGACCTACCGCGGTTATCACGACGAGATTCGGCAGCACCCCAACACGGCGGCTGGCGGAGTCGATCTCGGCTCGATTCGCGACGCTGTCATCCAACTTGAGGGAGCCGCGCGGGAGTTCGACGAGGCCTTCGACCACGCCATCTCCCTCGGCTCGACGGGCCTGACCCGCCACCAAGAGGCCCTCCGGACGATCAACGCCACTATCTATCAGAGCGAGCGCGAGCTCTTGATTCCCGGCGGGTTGCCAGGCCGCCCCTGGTACCAACACTCCATGTACGCGCAGGGCCTCTACGGGGGCGCGCCGGTCAAGACGATCCCCGCGGTCCGGGAGGCGATCGAGCAGGGGCGGTTCGCCGAAGCCCGCGACCAGGTGCCGGTCGCGGCGGCCGCTCTGATCCGTCTCGCGGCCAGGGCCCGCTCCACCGCCACGCAGCTGAAAGCTCTCACTCGAGATCCATGATGAACAAACTGATCATCACCGTCGCGCCCATCGGCTCGTTCGCCTTCAAAAAGGACACCCCCCATCTGCCGGTGACCACCGGGGAGTTGATCGAAGACGGGATCAAGTGCTGGGAAGCGGGGGCGACCATTCTCCACTATCACGCCCGCGACAAGGACGAGAAGCCGTGCCTCGACTACGACTTCTTCGCCACCGTGCTGGAGGGCCTTCGGAAGCACACCCGGCTGATCGTTCAGATCTCTAGCGGGTTCCGATTTCCCCACCACCGGGACGACCGGATCCGAGCCGTCGACCTCCGGCCCGACATGATGAGCCTGAACGTCGGCTCGGTCAACCTGGCGCGGGGTCCCTACATCAACGACCCCGTCGATGTCGAGTACTATGCCGGCAAGATGATCGAGTACGGGGTCAAGCCGGAGATCGAGTGTTTCGACGTGAGCCACATCCACGCCGGAATCACCCTGATGAAAAAGGGACTCATCAAGGATCCTCCCTACTTCGATTTCGTATTGGGGGTCCAGAACGCGCTTCCGTTTTCGGCCCAGCACCTGCTCCACATGATCGGGAGCCTGCCGCCCGGCGCGCTGTGGAGTGTCATCGGCGTCGCCAAGGCTCAGCTGCCGGCGTCGACTCTGGGCATCATCCTCGGCGGCAACTCGCGGGTCGGGCTCGAAGACAACATCTTCTACTCCTACAAGGTGCTCGCGACCAACGAGCAGCTGGTGCAACGGACCGTCCGGTTGGCCAAAGAGCTGCAACGGGAGATCGCGACGCCGGAGGAGGCCCGGAGCATGCTGAAGATCACCAACTCATGACGACCACGTCCCTCGATCAGGATGTTCTCACCGGCCTGCTCCGGACGATCCGCCGATTCGTGGACGAGCGGCTGATCCCCGCCGAGGAGCAAGTCGACCGGGAGGACCGAATTCCGATCGAGATCGTCCAGGGGATGAAGGATCTCGGGCTCTTTGGACTGACCATTCCGACCGCGTACGGCGGCCTCGGGCTCAACGCCGAGGAAACGGTGCTCGCCTTCTTCGAGTTGTGCCGGGCGGCCCCTGCCTTCCGTTCGGCAGTGGGGATCAACAATGGCCTCGGCAGCTGGAGCATCTTGCTCGACGGGAACGAGGAGCAGCGGAACCGCTACGTTCGCCGGCTCGCATCAGGCGAGCTGATCTCCGCGTTCTGCCTCACCGAGCCCGACTCCGGCTCCGATGCGGGCGCCCTTTCCACGTCGGCCGTTCGCGACGGGGAGCACTACGTCCTCAACGGCACCAAGCGGTTCATCACCAACGCGCCGGAGGCCGGAATCTTCATCGTCATGGCGCGGACCGATCTTTCCCAGGCGGGCGCGGCGGGGGTGTCATCGTTCATCGTCGAGGCCGGCACATCGGGACTCATGGTGGGTCGGAACGATCGGAAGATGGGTCAGCGGGGCGCCCACCTTGCCGACGTTGTCTTCCAGGACTGTCGGGTCCCGGTCACCGCCCTCCTGGGCCGGGAGGGACAGGGGTTCAAGGTCGCGATGAAGGCCCTCGATCGCGGCCGGCTCCACATCGCCTCGATGTGTGTCGGGATCTCGGAGCGACTGATCGAGGAGGGACTCTCCTACGCCCTGGCCCGACCGCAGTTTGGCAAGCCGATCGCCGAGTACCAGCTGATTCAGGCGATGCTGGCCGATAGCAAGGCCGAGGCGTACGCTGCCCGATGCATGGTGCTGGATGCTGCCCGGCGACTGGATCGGGGAGAACGGGTCTCGGTCGAGGCCTCGTGTTGCAAGATGTTCGCGTCGGAAACGTGTGGTCGCATTGCCGATCGGGTGGTCCAGATCCACGGTGGCGCCGGCTATATCTCCGAGTGCGCCGCCGAGCGGCTCTATCGAGACGTGCGAGTTTTCCGGCTCTACGAGGGAACCACCCAAATTCAGCAACTCATCATCGCCCGGGACATGATTCGAGTCCGCCGGGCAGACCAGTAGCCGGTCCGATGCCCGAGAGCCAATGGGGCCGAGCGGTGATCGCCACGCTGACACTGGCGCTGGCGGTCCCGGCGGGGGCGGTGGGGCAGCCGGCCCGCTGGACCCCCGAGACCGGGCTTCGGCTCAAGCTCATCGGCGGCGCCGAAGTCTCGCCCGACGGAGCCCGTGTCGTCTTTCACGTCGGGCTCCCGGTGACCGCAGGGGACAAGAGCGAGATCCTCCAACGGGTCTACCTGACGCCCACGGACGGCTCTGGGTCGCCACGTCAGCTCACCGCCGACGAGCGGTCGTCGTTTTCCCCGGCCTGGTCGCCCGACGGATCGCAGATCGCGTTCCTCTCGGTCCACTCCGGGCGGGTCAACATCTGGCGAATGCCGGCCGAGGGTGGCGAGGCCGAACAACTGACCGACGAATCGGGCCGAATCACCCTCTTCAAGTGGTCGCCCGACGGAAAGCAGATCGCGTTCTTGATGGTCGATTCGGAGTCGGAGGACGACCGGCGCGCCCGGAGCGAGCGGCGCGACTGGCGGGTTGTCGGTGAACGGTGGCAGGCCACCCGTCTCCACCTCATTTCGCTCGATGCCGGTCCAGGTCCGCGGCGAGCCCGGGCGCTGACCCCGGCGACGATGAACGTCGGCTTCGCGATGATTCAGTCGATCATCAGCCACACCTTCGACTGGTCGCCCGACGCCAAGACCATGGCCTTTACCCACGCGCCCACTCCGGACGTCGACGACTGGATCCACAACGACGTCTCGGTGGTCGACCTCGCCTCGGGGCGGATCTCGCCGGTGGCCGAGACCGGCGCCGCGGAGTACGGCGTTTCGTTTTCGCCGGATGGACGGCGGATTGCCTACCTGGCCAGCGACGACCCCCCGACCTGGGCCTTTACCTATCGAGTCCGCGTGGCGCCCGCCGTCGGCGGCCCCTCGAGGGCGCTCGCCGACACCTACGACCAGAAGCCGACGCTGATCGGTTGGCTCGACGACCAACGGGTGTTGGTCCACGAGCCTCGCGGTACCACGAACCGGCTCTACACCCTGCCCATCGACGGGTCGCCGGCCATCGGTTTCGCCGAGTCCGGCCTAACGCCGGGTTATCCCACGATCAGCCGATCGCGGCGGCACCTCGCGGTCGTCCTCCAGGCCGTGGACCAGCCGGCCGAGTTGTTCGTCAGCGGCACGGCCCGGTACGACCCGGTGCAAGTCACCCGGCTCCAGGATCCCGATCTGCCTCCAGCTCCCCGAACCGAAGTCGTGTCCTGGCGCTCGTTCGATGGCCGGACGATCGAAGGTCTCCTGACCTACCCGCCGAACCATCGAGCCGGCGATCCGCTGCCCCTGTTGGTCGGTCTCCACGGCGGCCCGACCGGCGTCATCACTCAGAACTACGTTGGCGTCACCGAGAGCTACAACGTGGCGGCATTCGCGTCGGCCGGCTTCGCGGTGCTCCGGCCGAACTTTCGGGGCAGTTCCGGCTATGGCCGGCGGTTCCGTTACGCCAACTATCGCGATTGGGGCGGGGGCGACGCGCGCGACGTCCTGGCCGGGGTCGACCACCTCATCGCCCATCGGATCGCGGACCCCGGCCGTTTGGGCCTCATGGGTTGGAGCTACGGCGGGTTCCTCACCGCTTCAATCATCACCAAGACCAACCGCTTCAAGGCGGCCTCGATTGGGGCGGGGATCGTCGACCTCGTCTCCTACGCCGGCAACGCCGACATGCGCGGGTTCGTGCCGGACTATCTCGGAGAGTTCTGGGATCAGCCCACTCTCTGGGCCGCTCGCAGTCCGATGCTCGCCGTCAAACGGATCACCGCCGCCACCCTGATTCAGCACGGTGAGGCCGACGCCCGGGTGCCGGTGAGCCAGGGCTACCAATTGTACGAGGCGCTCCGGAAGCTCGGCCGACCGGTGCGGATGGTGGTCTACCCGCGGCAGGGGCACACGGTGGCGGAGCCCAAGTTTCAGGTGCACGTTATCAAGGACAACCTCGACTGGTTCACCCAATGGCTCCATCCCTGACCCGCCGCGAATTCGTCGTCGCCGCGGCGGCGGCGGCACCGCTCTATCGCAAGGTCGCCGATCTCCCTCGTGCGTCGTGGCCAGGTTACTCGCGCGCCACCGTCATCGATTGCCTCGCCAGCCCGGGGCCCTTCAACACGCCCAGCCGGACCGGAGCGCCGCTCACCGACGAGATGGTGGCCAACGCGAGGGCGAGCGGGATCTCGGCCGTCAACGTGACGGTCAGCGGCGGCGGACGGGGTCACGCCAGTTTCGACGACACCATGAGAGAGTTGGGCTACTGGGAGCGGGAGCTGGCCGCCCACCCGGAGGTACTCGTCAAGGTCCGGACCGTGGCAAAAATCGCCGAAGCCAAACGGACCGGCCGGCTCGGTCTGATCTACGGCTTTCAGGACGCGGTGATGCTCGAGGGCGACCCGACCCGCTTGGATCTGTTTCACCGCTTCGGTGTCAAGATCGTTCAGCTGACCTACAACGTTCGCAACCTCCTCGGCGACGGCTGCCTCGAACCGGACGACGCCGGGCTCAGCCGCCATGGACGAGAGGTGGTGGCGCGGATGAACGAGCTGGGGATGATCGTGGACCTGAGTCATTGCGGTGTTCGGACGACCGAAACCGCCATCGCCGCCTCGGGCAAGCCGGTCGCGATCACCCACAGCGGCTGCAAGACGGTGTTCGATCACCCCCGCAGCAAGAGCGACGCGACCCTCAGGCGGATGGCCGACAAGGGCGGAGTGATCGGGATCTACATGATGCCCTTCATCAACCCCGCCGGCCAACCGACTGGAGCCGATCTGGTTCGTCAGATCGAGCACGCAGTCCAAGTCTGCGGCGAGGATCACGTCGGGATCGGGAGCGATCTGTCGATCACCCCGCACCGGGTCGACGCGGCGTACACCGAGCGACATCGGCGCTTCGTCGAAGAGCGAAAGCGGGCCGGGATCGGGGCGCCGCGCGAAGATGACTTCCTGTTCATCGCCGACCTGAACACTCCGCGCCGGATGGAACAGATCGCCGATCTCCTCGCGGCTCGCGGCTACTCCGATACCCGGATCGAGAAGATCATCGGCGGCAACTTCCTTCGACTCTTCGGCGAGGTCTGGCAGAGCGGCCCGCCCGCCTGAGGCCGGGCGGCCGAGGGCGTCACTTGACGCCGTCCACCAGATCGTAGATCCGCTTCACGGTGGCCGCCCGCCGCCGAGCTACCATCTCGTCGGTCCAGCCGGGGAACCGGGGATAGTAGGCGTCGTACTTGGTCAGGTCGAGCCGTTTGGCCGCTTCGTCGAACGGCAGGTCTTCTTGCTTGAGCGCCACCGTCTGGCTCCAGAAATCCCGCAGATAGTCGCGCAGTCGCTCGAGCACCGCCATGTCGGTGAAGGCATCGCCGTGGCCCGGAAGAACCACCGCCGGATTCAGTGCCTTGAGCGAATCCAGGGCGTTGGCCCACTCCTGGATGAACCCGTCCCCCATGTACGGAAGGTTGGGCTGGAGCAGGTCACCGGTGGCGAGGATCCGTTCCTTGGGAAGCCAGACCACCAGGTCGCCAGCGGTGTGGGCCGGGCCGGGGTGGAGGATGACGATGTCTCGGTCGCCCCTGGACAACGTCATTCGCCCAGTCACTGTAGCGTTCGGTGGAACCGGTGTGATCGTTGCGATCGAGAGGAGGTATTCCTGCCACACCGATCGCCGCTTTGCGATGTCTCGGCGACTGGCCGCCGTGATCGCCGTATCGAGCGCCTTGGTGAAATTGGCTACTTGGGCGGCGCTGAAGTTCCGGTTGCCGGCCGCGGTCGGGTGGCTCAGCGATTTTCCCTCGGCCAGCATCCGCCTGGTGAAATCCGTCCCGATCACCTCCACCCCTGGTGGGAACGCTTGGGCACCGTGGGCATGGTCGTAGTGAAAGTGGGTGATGACCAGATAGCGAACCGGTTTGGTGGTGATCGCCTTGAGTTCCTTCAGGAGCGCCCACCCGGCGGCGGGACTGGTTTCGGCGTCGACGATCAGCACGTCCTTGTCGTTGACGACCACGACGGCGTTGGATTCGGCACTCAGGTTCCCCGTGCCGACGGCCAGGTAAACGCCCTCGGCGACCTTCCGGAAATCAAAGGCCTTCCCCTGGTATTGGCCCCCCGGCGGCGGCCGGGTTGCGTCGCGCTGAGCGGAAGCGAGCGGCGTGAGTGCCACCAAGCCGAGGAGCGCCAACCCGAATTCGGTCAACCGCATGACGACGACTCCTCTCCGAATCAGCGGACCGCCACCAACGGCAGGACGATCCGTGATGGACGCGCAGCGTCGCGATAGATCGCCACCATGGGCGGGGGATTGGGATACACCCGCCGATGGCTGTCGCGGTCGGCACCCTGCACCGTCACCCGAATCCGATGCCCCCCCCGAAACCGCTTGGCCGTCGGATGAAGATCGAAGATCAGTTCCGTCGGCTCGGCCGGCAGCGGCGCCACGTCCTCCTCATGGCTCCTGGGCCACGGTAACCCGAAGTTCTTGAACGGGGGCGTTCCGAGCTTCCGGTGCGAAGCCCGAAGAATTCCTTCGGTCACGTAGACGGAGCGGCCGGAGGGCTCGACCTCCTCGAGGTAGACCATCGCATCCACGTCTCGGGCGGAAGAGGTCACCCAGAGATGGACCACCGGATGCCCAATTACCTCCACCGGACGGTCGAGCGGCGCGGTAGTGTATCGGAACCCCTTCGCGTCGTTGCCGGCGAGATCCGGGTAGCCGACCGCGCCCCCGTACGTGTTGGCCCAACGATTGCCCGGGCCGAGGGTCGCGGTCGTATCGATCACCTGACTGTCCGCCGCCAGCCGGACCCGTTCGGCCGCTCGGAGGAGGCGGCCGTCGTTGCGCGACTCGACGCTTCCCGACGACCCACCGCGGAGATAGAACGCCGTCGGCGCCGCTTCCGGTAATGGCCACCGCCGGGCCGTGCGCCATTGGCGGTCGGCGGGGGCATCGATGACCAGGTACCGGATCGGTGGCTCCCGCATGATCCCGTTGTCGATCCCCTTGAGCCAATGGTCGAACCAACGGAGCCGTTCGACGCCGAGTTCGAACCCGTCGGTCTGCCCGTGAAACCACGGTCCGATCACCAACCGCTGGGGAACCGTCAGGTTGGCAAACCAGAGCAGCGCATCCCTCGGAAAAGCGTCGTACCACCCGACCAGTCCGTACACGGGGATCTTCGACGCGTTGATTCGGTCGAGATATGTCGCAGGGCCCCGCTCCAGATGGATCATTTTCCCGGTGCCCGGATCGACGCTGTTGCGGTACGGCACCCCGGCCCACATCTCGTACATGTCGCGGTTGACCCGATGGCCCGCGATGGCCGAATCGCGCAGCACCATTCCCTCGGGCCCGTCGACCGGCGCCACTCCCGCGAATGACATGGCACCCCACGTAAAGCGAACCGCGTTGTCGAGTTGATGGGTCAGGGTCTGCCATTTCGAGAAGAAGTCGTCGCGAAAGACTCCGCCGGGGTAGATCATCGGATACCACTCGAAGACGTACATCTCGGGGAAAATCGCGGTCAAGTGCGGCGGGGCCTGACTCGCTGCGAAGAGCTGAGTAATCCCCAGGTAGGAGCGACCGGTCATTCCAACCTTCCCAGTCGACCACGGCTGGGCCGCCAGCCACTCGGTGATTTCGTACGCGTCCTTGGCCTCGTCGGGCATGAAAAATCCCTGTTGGGTGCCGAACGACGCGCCCCCGCCCCGGGTATCGACCGCTGCCACCACATAGCCATGGTGAATCAGCCTGGCGATATCGCGCCCGAACCCGCTGGCGTAATCGATGAGCGAGTCGTTCCGAAAGAACGAGCGGTTGTAGCGATGATGAGTCCAGACGACCGGGAGCCGCTCCTGATGGAGCTCGCCGGCCTTCGTCGGGCGGAGTAGGTCCACCGCGACTCGGATCCCGTCGCGCATCGTGATGTACTGCGAGATCCGCCGGTGACCGTCGTAGCTCGGCGACGAATAACCCTGGTAGACCCCTGGCCGGGACACTCGGCTGGTGGGTTGCGACTGGGCAACCCCGGTGACCAGGATCAGCGCGGCGGCGAGAGATAGCTGGCACAATCGAAACATGGGAAGCCTCGTTCGGTTCTCATTACGTGTGGGCGACATCGCTCACCGCGGTCGCGGGTCCCGAAACATGAGGACCAACGCGGCGACGTCGCGCTCCGACAATCCCCGCTCCAACGCCTGGTTCAGCACCGCCTCGGCGGCCGCCAGCATCGGCACCCGAGCACCGGCCTCCGTGGCCGCTTGCTCGACCAACCCCAGGTCCTTGGAATACAGCCGCAGCGCCGCTCCTGCTTCGAAATCCCCGGTCCTCACCCGCCCCAGTGTCCGCTCCAACATCCGCGATTGGCCGAAGCTGGCCGCGAGCACCTCGCCCAGCGCTGCCAGATCGAGCCCAACCCGTTCGGCGAGCGCCAACGACTCGGCGGCGACCGCGCCGTGCACGAAGGTGAGCAACTGATTGACCAGTTTCGTCAGCGAGCCCGCGCCCGCAGCACCCATCCTGGCGATGGTTCTTCCGTAGGCGCGCATCATCGGCAACGCCCGGTCGAAAGTGTCCGCCGCACCACCCACCATGATGGTGAGCGTCCCCTGACTGGCGCCCTCCGGACCACCGCTCACCGGGGCGTCGAGAAACTCGATCCCTCGTTCGCCAAGCGACCCCGCGATTCGGCGTGCCAGGTCGGGCCCGATCGTGCCGTGATCGATGGCGATGGTACCGGGCCGACCATGGGTCAAGACGCCGTCCGGGCCGAGGAAAATCTTCGCGGATGCCGCGGTGGTGTCGAGACAGGTGCAGACGATGTCGGCCTCGCTCGCGAGGTCACCCACCCTGGTAGCGACCCTGGCTCCGGCCGCCGCGAGAGCGTCGGCCTTCGCCGCCGTCCGGTTGTAGACCGTGAGCGGGTAGCCGGCCTCGAGGAGCTTGCGACTCATCGGGAGGCCCATTCGGCCGAGGCCGACGAAACCAACCCGTGGTTTGGGGTCAAGCATCGGTGACGCACCCCTCCGAGGCCGAGCGGACGGCGCGAGCGTATTTCAGCAGGACGCCGTGCTGGGCCTTGAGGGGCGGCGCCGTCCAGGACACCAGCCGGCGTTGCCACTCGGCGGGGGCGACGGCCGCACTGACCGAGCGGTCGATCGCGTCGATCGTGATCCGATCGCCATCGACCAGCAGGGCGATCGGCCCGCCGTCCTGGGCTTCCGGCGTCACGTGTCCCACCACGAACCCATGGGTTCCGCCTGAGAACCGACCATCGGTGATCAGCGCAACCGAGCCGCCGAGCCCGGCACCCATGATTGCCCCGGTGATCGAGAGCATTTCCGGCATCCCGGGTCCTCCCTTGGGTCCCTCGTATCTTATCACCACCACGTCACCGCGCTGGATCCTTCCCCGCTCCAACGCCGCCATGGCGTCTTCTTCCGCTTCGAACACCCGGGCCGGTCCCTCGAACCGGAGCCCTTCCTTGCCGGTGATCTTGGCGACCGCGCCGTCGGGCGCCAGGTTGCCTCTGAGAATCTCCAGGTGGCCGGTGGGCTTGAAGGGCCGGTCGATCGGACGAATCACCTCTTGCCCCGAGGCGAGCCCGGGAAGCTCGGCGAGGTTCTCGGCCACAGTCTTGCCGGTGACGGTTAGGCAGGTCCCATCGAGCAGCCCCGCTTCCAACAGGTATTTCATCACCGCCGGCGTTCCACCCACCCGGTCGAGATCTTCCATGACGAACCGGCCACTGGGCTTCAAATCGGCGATAAAAGGGACTCTGGCGCTCGCAGCCTGAAAGTCGTCGATCGAGAGCGGTACCCCCGCTGCCCTGGCGATGGCCAGCAGGTGGAGCACCGCGTTGGTGGAGCCGCCAAGCGCCATCACCACAGCCATCGCGTTCTCGAAGCTCTGGCGGGTGAGGATCTTCCTCGGCGTCAGATCCGTCTCGAGCAACTGCCGGGCGGCGGCGCCGGCTTGAACGCATTCGGCCCGTTTGCGCGGATCGGTGGCGGGAGTGGATGAGCTGTAGGGCAGCGTCATGCCCAAGGCTTCGGCGGCGGTGGCCATCGTGTTGGCGGTGTACATCCCACCGCAGGCGCCGGCTCCCGGGCAGGCGTGGCGGACGACCGCCTTCATCGACTCCTCGGTCCGTCGGCCACCGAGAAACTCGCCGTAGCTCTGGAAGACCGACACGATGTCGAGCGTTTCGCCCTGGTGATGACCGGCGCGAATGGTTCCGCCGAACACCATCAACGCCGGTCGATCGAGCCGGGCCATGGCGATGAGGCAACCCGGCATGTTCTTGTCACAGCCGGGAATCGCGATCAGGCCATCGTACCACTGGGCCGACATGATCGTCTCGATCGAGTCGGCGATCACCTCGCGCGAAGGGAGCGAATAGCTCATTCCCGCGGTCCCCATCGAAATCCCGTCGCTGACGCCGATGGTGTTGAATCGCATCCCGACCATGCCCGCCGCGGTCACCCCTCGTTTCGCCTCCTCGGAGAGGCCGCCCAGGTGCATGTTGCAGGGATTCCCGTCGAACCACATGCTCGCGATGCCCACTTGGGCCTTATCGAGATCGTCTTCGGTGAGGCCGGTGGCGAACAGCATGGCCCGCGAGCCGACCTGGGCCCGGGCTTGGGTGAGTCGAGCGCTGTGTCGATTCAATGCCGGCACGGGTCACCCCTCGATGAGTTCTCGACCCGAGAATCTGGCGCGCTTCGCCCGGGGGCGCGACTTCGACCAGTCAGACGCCAGCGATCGAACTCGCTCACTGGCCCTCTGGTCGGTCCTTTTGCGCCCTCTTCTTCCTCGACCAGTACCAGTAGAACGGGAGGCCCGCCGCGACGATTCCGATGCCTACCAAGCTGAGCTCGAGCCTCGTGATCAGGAGGTTGACCAGATACCACACCAGAATCGCGATATAGAGCAATGGCACGAACGGGTAGGCCGGGACTCGAAAGGGCCGCGGCAAGTTCGGCTCTCGCCGCCGAAGCACGATCAGCCCGACCACCGTGAGCATCATGAAGAGCTGGCCCACAAAGGCAACGTAGGTCAAGATCTCCCGATAAGTCCCAGCCAGCGCGAAGGCCGACGCGATCAGGCCGAACACCAGGATTGCGGTCGCCGGGGTCTGCCGGGTCGGGTGGACTCGCGCCAGCCGCTCGAAGAAGTACCCGTCCTGCGCCAGGGAATAGGTTATCCGCGGGTAGTTGAGCAGCTGCGCGTTCGCGGCACCGACCCCCGAGAGGAAGACCACCACTGCGGTCACGGTGGCCCCGGCCGGACCGAGCACCACGTCCATCGCGGCGGCCGCGACTCGGGGCGAGGCCTTGAGCACCTCGAACGGCAGCACGTAGAGATAGGCCGCGTTGATCGAGAGGTAGAGGACGATCAGCACCACCATCCCCCCGAAGATCGCCCGCGGCAGGTTCTTGGCGGGCTCTCGCACCTCGCCCGCGACGTGGGTGATGAAATACCAACCGCTGTAGCTGAAGATCGTGAGGATCATCGCCGTGCCGACCGAGCTGACCATCTCCGCCGGCGACCGATCCGCGGGGAGGATCGGCAGGTAGTTGGCCACGCTGCCGCGTCCCAGCGCGAAGCAAATGCCGACGACGGCCAGGAGCCCACCGACCTTGAGTAGGGTGAGAATGTTTTGAGTTTGCCCACCTTCCCGGATCCCGAGGGCGTTGACCACCGCGAACGTCATGATGATCGCGACCGTGAGGATCCGGGTGGCCCAAGGGCCGGCTTCCGTCAGTCCGGGCACGAACTCACCAGCGTACTCCGCGGCAAATGACGACGTCACCGCCGTGGCGCCGGCCGCGTAGGCAAAGAACATCATCCAGCCAAACAGGAACGCCACCGGCGTCCCCGGGTAGGCGCGCTTCAGGAATTGATAGGTGCCACCGGTCTCCGGAATCGCCCCGGCCAGCTCGGCGAAGCTCAGCGCGCCACAAAGCGCCAGGAGTCCGGTGATCAGCCAAGTCGCCAACTCGAGCCCCGGCGACCCCACCTCTCGGGCGATCACGCTCGGTACCAGGAAAATGCTCGCCCCGATCGTCCCGCCGACGACCAAGGCCATCGCCTCCACCGGGCCGAGCCCTCGGCGAAGGGACGGAAACGAGGAGGTGGTCATCACTTCAGCGGGGCAATTTGCCCAACGCCCGCTCGAGTGCTCGCAGGAACTGATCGACCTCTTCGTCGCCCATCGGTGTTGAAAGACAGCCCGTCCCGCCCCTGGCGATGATGACCCCCTCCTCGAGCAACCCGGAGTGCAATGCCGCCAATCGACTCGCGGGTTGCAGGTTCTTCAGCCACGAGCGGTAGTCCCGCACCGGGTCGATCGTCAGATTGATCCTGATGAGCGATCCCGCCCCGCCCATTCGGCCCCGCTCGCCTGCCCGCGCGAAGATTTCGTCGGCCCCACGACGAAGCCGGTCGCCGAGGGTGTTGAGCCGGGCCAACTCGGTCGCCGGCAGCGCCTGCATCGCCGCCAACCCCGCCACCATTGTCAGCGGATTGGCAGAGAAGGTGCCCCCGGAAAGCACTCGCGGCCGCCCCCGACTCGGATCGAGGAGCGACATGATGTCGGCTCGACCGCCGACCGCGCCGACTGGGAGTCCGCCGCCAATGATCTTTCCGAAGATTGTCAGGTCGGGTGTCCCCCCGTACGCAGCCTGGGCACCACCATAGTGGACCCGAAAGCTCACGACCTCGTCATAGAGAACGATCACGCCATGCCTTCGGCACACGGTGGTCAAGGCATCGAGGAATCCTGGTTCCGGGATCGGCGTCCCGGCCTGACCCGCCAAAGGATCGAGGATGAAACAGGCCAACGAACGGCCATGCTTGGCCATCAGTCGTTCGACCGCCGCCAGATCGTTGAACGGGAACGTCACCACCTCACCCAACACCGACGACGACAGGCCGCCGGAGTTCGCCGTCGACGCCGGCTCGTCGGCCGAGCCCCAACTGGAGGGTTCGCTCGTGACGCTGACCTGGACGTAGTCGTAATACCCGTGGTAGAACCCTTCGAACTTGGCAACCTTGGTCCGGCCGGTGAATTCCCGCGCCAGTTTGATCGCCAACATCACCGACTCGGTGCCGGAATTGGAGAATCGGATCCGCTCCACCGACGGCACCCGCTCGACCATCAACTTCGCGAGTACCACCTCGGCCTCGCCGGGCTCTGACCACGCGTTACCCCGCTCCAGCTGATCGACGATCGCCGCGCTGATCCCCGAATGCGCATGGCCATGAATCAACGAGGTCATGTTGTTGAGGAAGTCGAGTCGTTCAACTCCGTCCACGTCCGTCAAGCGACACCCGGCGCCTGATCTGGCGTAGATCGGATGGGGCTCGTAGAAGTAGTGGACCCGGGAGCTCCCTCCGGGGAGGTACTTCGAGGCCTCCTCGTAGAGCCGGGCCGAGGCCGGCGAACCAGGGCCCCGAGTCGCTGCAGCGAGAGTCATCGGCTCACTCCCATCCCGGCAAGGGTTCCCGTCGGCTTTCCATCGCGAAAAGCAAACCTGCCATTGACCAGGACGTGAACGGTCCCTTCGGAGTATTGGAACGGATCGCGGTAATCGGCCCGATCCTGGATCCGCGCCTCATCGAACACCGCGAGATCGGCATAGAAACCAGGCTTGATCAGACCTCGGTCGCCAATACCGTAGAAGGCCGCTGGAAGTCCCGTCATCCCGCGGATCGCAAAAGGAAGCGTGATCACCCGCTCGTCGCGGACCAGCTGGGTAAGCTTCCGAGTGAACCCGGCGAATGTCCGCGGATGGGTGAACTTGACCTCTGGTCCAGGCGTGTACCCGTCGGTGCACGTCATCATCCAATCCTTCACGGCCAGCAGCCGGACGTTGTCCATACTGTAGATGTCGGCGTTCATATCCATCAGCCGACCGCCTCGGGCGTCACGCACCATCCGGCGAAGGGCCTCGGTCGGACTGGTCGCCCAGCGGGCAGCCACCTCGGCAACCGTGTGGCGGCTCAGTTCCACCGGCCCTTCGGTGATGATGATCTTGTCCGGACCCCCTCGGATCGCCAAGAGTTCGGCCACATCCGGGGCGATCAGCGCCCAACTCGCCTGGTCGGCGAGCCTCAGCAGGAGCGAATCGGTCCCTCCCGACTGCGCCCACCGCGGAAAGAGGTGACCGACGACACTGCCTTCTGACGCCGTGTAAACGTGCTGGGCCGCCATCACGTTGACGCCCCGAGCCCGCGCCGCCTCGATCAGCCGAATCGCGGCCGGCATGTCCGCGTGGGCCTTGGCGGATAGCGAGCCGAAGTGGCTGAAGACTAGCGGAGTGCCGCCTCGCTCGGCGATCTCGATCGCCTCCCGCACCGAATTGAGAAACCCGATGCCCCGGAGGGTCACCCCCATGTCTCGGTCGTGGGTGTCATAGACGCCCCCGAAACGCGCCGCGACCTCGCTGAGAGCGACCACCTCGTCGGTGGTCGCGAAATAGCCAGGATTGTACGCCAACCCCGTGGAGAACCCGACCGCCCCCTCCCTCATTCCTTTCGCGACATATCCTTTCATCCGCTCGATCTCGTCGGGCGTCGCTGCCCGCGCAAACCGATCGTTCATCGCCGCCGTCCGGGCCGGCCCGTGCCCGACGAAGTGCAGCGCGTTCACCGCCATGCCATTCCGCCGGTACTCGGCGAATGTCTTGGCGATCTCGTTGTCGCCAAACCCGTCGACGCCCAGCACCACGGTGGTGATACCTTGATACAGAAAGGGAACGGCGTGTCGGTATGGCTCGGACCTCACATTCTCGTGACTGTGCACGTCCCACAGCCCGGGGGTGACCAGCTTGCCCCGGACGTCGAGCGTGTCGCGCGCCCGAATCCGCCGGCTAGCCGCGTGCCCCACGAAGCTGATCCGCGCACCGGTGATGGCGACGTCCCGGATCACCCACGGACTGCCGGCGCCGTCGAGCACCCTTCCACCCAACAATAGGAGGTCGGCTGGTCGTTGCGGTGGCCCGGCCTGCAGCGCGACCAACGTGATCAGCCCACCCCAACCGAGGATCACCGGCGATTCCGGTCGCTCAACCCGGCGTACACCCGGGTCAAACCACCTTCCGGCGACAGGTCCGAATCGACTAGGAGAACGTCCGACTCGTTGATCAACACGGCCCCGTCGGCCCCCACACCCATCGCACCCGTGCCGACCGCCTGATAGACCCCCCCGGTCACCTTCGGGCGCTCGAACGCCATGCAGTCATTGTCGTCGCCCAACGGCCCGGGCCGACGACTCTGACCCCCGACCGGGCCCGCCAGGATGACGACCGCGATCGCGCCGGCCGCGAGCCCCGGCTGGCGTGCCCTAGCGGCCAAGCGTCTCCGCGTCCGGCAACGGAATGCAGGTGGTCGAGCCATACTGCTGGCCACGTTGATCCACCCCGGTCGGGTGAACCGACCCTGGCTCACCCCGGAACGGAATCTTCCACTGAGTGCTCCTGAACCGGAGATGGTCGTTGTAGCGCGCGCCGACCTCCAGGAACAGCTCTCGGCGACGCTCCTCGATGACCTGGGCGATGACGTCCGGCTGGGCGGCCGTGTTGCCCAGGTCGTAGCCCGGAATCCCCGCTGCCGTGTGAAGGGCGTTGATGACCTGTCGAGCCGTCGTCAGATCGTTGGCCCGGGCCGCCGCTTCGGCGAGGATCAGTCGAGCTTCCTTGTACGAGGCGATCGGGATCGGATCGGATCGCGATAACGCCTTGTTGTGCCGGAACCAAGGCGTCACCCCATCGCCACTGATCAGGGTCGTGGCGGTGACGGTCACCCGTGGATCGGCGACCCCCTGCCAGGTGACCCCCCGGAACGCGGGCGCAACCGTCACGTGCCGGAGCCCCTGGCTAGTCTCATTGTTCTGGAACTCATACACCAAGTTCCAGCGATGCCGGTCGGTGGCACCCCGGGTCGCGTTCTTCAGGTACCCGGCCGTCACCTGCTCGGCGTCCGCCCGGGCCCCCGCAAAGTTCTCCAGGTCGAGCCGCACCCGTGCCCGGCCGACCAAGGCCATGTTTCGAAGATCGGCGCTCCCGGCGGTCGCCGCGGCGGCCAGCGCGTCGGTGAATCGGGCCTCGGCGTTCTGAAGCGCCTCCCGCGGCGTGACGATGGGCCCCTGGTCGAACGACATTTGACAGAAGCCCTCACCTAACGGCAAGATCGCGTAAGCCCCGTAGGTCTTCACCTGCGCCCTGAGAAAGGCCTTGTTTGGGACAGCAGCGTCGGGATACCCATCGATCCGCCTCGCGGCCTCGTCGGCCAACACCCGGGCCGTTTGGAGTGGCACCAGGGCCGAGTAGCCCCCCGCGCCAGCGTCGCAGTTATCGAGCAAATTGATGTTGCTCGAGAGGATGCTTCGAATTCCCCAGACGTTGGTGTTGCCTTGCCCGGAAGTCGACAGGAATTGATCGGACAAGGCATTCGCCGCGGCCACGTACTGATTCCAGCCACATTCGAACGTGGCGACGACGCCGTTGGCGAGCGGTCCCGCCAATGCGGGGTTGTCGAGATCGCTGCTCCCGACTTTACCTGGCAGCGTTACGTCGAGAATGTCACTGCAGGCCGCCAGGACCACCAGCGCCGCGGCGGCAACCTCGCGGAATCCTCGGCTCCGGTGCGGTCGAGCGTCGTGTTTCATCGCGCTTCCTCCTCGGTGACCCGGAGCACTCGAAGTGCGCTCCGGAATGGTCGTCGTAGGGTGTCCTAGAGCGTCATCCGCAGCGTCAGAACGAACCGTCGAGCCGTTGGCCAGCCGTCCTGCTGATTACCGACCAAGCCGCCAGGATCCCCGGCGAAGAACGTCCCGTTGATCCGGACCTCGGGATCCTTCATTCGACGACCGAACAACTCCCGCTGCGACTGCCACACGGTCCACAGGTTTTTGGCCGACGCGGTGATGGCCAGGCGACTCGTTCCGAATTTCCGCGCGAAAGCGTCAGAGAACGTATAGGTGGCCGACAGGTCGCGAACCTTGGCGAATCCCATGCGCATCAGTCCGAGCTGCAACCGACTGTCGAAGGTGTTGGCGATGTTCCCCATCAAGATCGGATCGGTGGCCTCGAGGATGGCCTGGCTGTTCCGGAAGGTGGCGAACGAGGCGTTGACCTCCGCCTGGCGCTGGTAGTGACCGCCCATGTAATCCATTTGACCAAACAGCTGAAGCCGTGGTCCGATCGCTACCGTCAGACTGGTCGCTCCCTGCCACCGCGGGAGCACACCTCCCATGAACACCTGGGGAGCCTGCGCGCAGGGCATCGGAGCGCCACCCCCACGCGAAAGGTTCCCGCTGCCCTGAATGACGTCTCCGCCTTCGCACATGACGTTGGTCGCGACGCCGCTGGTGACCGTGGAGGAGACAACGCGGCGCGCGAAGAACGAGGCAACCGGGAAGCCGGGGACATTGAACTGGTTGAACTGGCTGGCCGTGAGTGCGGCTCGACCTTCACCAAGCGACTCGATCTCGTTGGAGTTGAACGACACTGAAGTCCGGAGGTCGATCGTCACGCTCCGAGTTCGGAAAACCGTCGCGTTGGCGGCGATCTCGGCGCCCGTGTTGCGGATTGCCCCGAGGTTGAGGAGTCGGGTTCCTGCGAAACCGGTGGACGGCGGGAGCGAAACCGGAATGATGGCATCCTTGGTCCGCTTCTTGTAGTAGGTAACTTCGAGGCCGATGCGCTCGTCAAATAGCCCCGCATCGAATCCCACCTCCAGTTCTTGACCGACTTCGGGCTTGAGTTCCGGGTTCCCGAAGTTGTCGGAGGTAAGACCGGTCACCCCACCGTCGCCGGTATAGGGCCGAAACGTCTGCAGCGCGACGTATGCGTCAGGCTGCTGACCGGCCTGACCCCAGGCTCCCCGGAGCTTCAGGGTGGTGATCGACTTGAGGCCTTCGAGGAACGGCTCTTCACTGAGGACCCACGAGGCCGAGAACTTGGGGTAGAGCACGAAATCGAAGTCGGTACCGAAGGCGCTGTTGTCATCGCCCCGGAAGGCGCCGGTGAGGAAGAGCCGGTTCTTCCAGGAAAACTGTTGCTGAGCGTATGCGCCGATTGTCTTGTTTTCAAGGTAATCCTCGTCGGTCGTTCGGATCGCCCCACCGCCGAGCAGCTCCAGACTGTTGACCGCCAGGTTTTCGGCACTTGAGTAGTTGATCGCGGTCCGCTTGCGATAGTACTGGAGGCCACCCGAAGTCTCCGAGCCGAGGTTCTTACCGAGCTTGAAGGCCCCGGTGGCGCCGTAGTCGACGCTGGCATAGGCGGTGTTGCGGAAGTAGAGGGCCCGCGCCCCGTTGGGAAGGAAATACCCGTTCCGGAAGACCCCCTCTGTCCGCCGGGCCAAACCCGAGAGTCGCTGATCGCCGAAATCGGCGCCCACCACCAGCCGCTGTGTGAACCATGAGAACGGGCGATGCCGGAACGTCCCGTTGAGGATGACCCGATTGAGGTCGTCGTAGCCCTCGAGGTCGTTGGCCATCCGTTCTGGCAAGACGAACTGATACCCGCGGAACGGTCCGTCCGCGCCAAGGGGCCGGTTCTGTCCAGGCTCGCAACCCGGGGTCGGACAAGCGAAGTCGAGCGCCACAATGATCGGCTGATTCATCGGCGCCTGGGTCCGCAGCTTGCTGCGGGTGAAGCCGATCCCCACGTCCGCAGTGAAGGCTTCACGAGGGGCCCACGAAATGTTGGCGCGAGTCGAGAGTTTGTTCTGCCAGTTGTAGCTGACGGTGCCTTCCTCACGCTCGAGATCGCCAGCGAAGAAATAACGAATGGCCTCCACTCCACCGCTGACCGTGGCACCGAACGCGCTCGTCAGACCCGTGCTGAAAGGACTCCCCTTGCAGCGATCGCCGACCGGCTGATAAGGATCGGGGCAGTACCCATAGAGGGCAACCGGAAAGCCGACCTCCCGGTCGTTCCGGAGGATGTTGAACTCGGTGATCTGCCCCGCCGCCGAGCGGTAGTACTTCGATTGGAAGGTCTTTTCCGGATTCGGCAGCCAGTTGGCTCCCTGTCTGGCGGTCAGCTGGATCTCCGGCTTTCCGGCTTTCCCCCGCTTGGTGATGATCTGGATGACGCCGTTAGAGGCCTCGGTGCCGTAAAGAGTCGCTGCCGCCGGCCCCTTGATGACCTCGATCGACTCGATCTGCTCGGGATCGATGTCGTTGATCCGAGACGGAGCGTATCGGGCGTCCCCGCCGATGAACCCACCGCTCGTCAGCGCTCGCGGCGAATTGGCCGCGGGATTGTTGTCGACCCGAACCCCGTCGACGTAGACCAGCGGTGAGGAGTTGAGCGCCAGGCTCGAGGTACCGCGCAGCCGGAACGTTCCTCCCGACCCCACGTTACCCCCGCCCGACTGAATCGCGAGACCCGGAACCTGCGTTGCCAGAATCGCCTGGACGTTGGCTTGCGGTGCAATCTCGGTTAACGCCGCCGTATTGACCCGGGTCACCGCGTTGCCAAGGGAGCGTTTCTCCTGGCCGCCGACTGTGCCGGTGACCACCAACTCGTCGAGCTTGATCGCCTGGGGCAGGAGTCCGATCCGGAGATTCAGGTCGCCGCCCCGGACCGCCTGCGTCAACCGCTGATACCCGATCCGAACGACCTCGATCGTGACCTCTCCGGGGGACACGCCGGCGATTTGGAACTGGCCGCGCTCGTCGCTGATGGCCGACTTCGTGCTTCCCACCACCGTTACTCGGGCCGCGCCCAGCGGCTGCCGGTTTGATTGATCCACGACGACCCCGCCGATGGCCGCGTCCTGATACTCGGTGGTCAGCCGAGCGGCCGCGGGAGGACTGTCGCTGAGGACGCTCGCGAGGTTGACGAGCGCCAACTCGGCGTGAACGCCCGACCCCTCGGCGGGACGGCCAGGCCGTATCAGGGCAACCGGGGTCAGAATGACCTGACCATCTCGGGCCGTATACCGAAAGGAAGTCCCCGCGAGCAGGCGATCCAGCGCCTGGGCCACCGTCCGATCGGCGCATCGGCAGGCCACTCGCCGCCCATCACTGCTGAGCAACGTCGGGCTGAACGCCACCACGACTCCCGAGTTCTCGGAAAGGCTCGTCAACGCCTGGGTCAGACTGACGTCGCGAACATCAAGCAGCGCCGGACGATCGAGCAACCCGTCCTCCTCGACGCCCGAGCGCTGGGCCAGGTTCTGCTGCCCAGACGCTCGACTCTCCGCGCTCAGCGCCAGGACAATGAGCATCGTGAAACCGCGATTGACGAAAGCCATGGAAACTCGCCTCCTCGCTGAATGGCAGGACCTACGATCCGAGGATGGACACGACGCCCCGGTCATTCGTACAGCTTGCAACCGATACCGCGCAGACGATCCGGATCACCTCGTCGAGACTGCGATCCGACAACCAGGTCGTGATGGTCCGATTCGCGAGGGCACTCTCCACCTCGACACGAACGCCATAGACCCGTTCGATCTCGCGAGCAACTTCGACCAGGGGCGTGCTCTGAAAGGCGAGGAACCTGCCGACCCACTTCGTCTCGGAGGCGAGATCAGGAATCCGGACCGCGGGCAGGACATTTCCGGCAACCACGCGACTGAGCTGACCCGCGGACACCCGGGTTTCACCGCCCTGAGGATCGGCGACGCTCACCCGACCCTCGACGACGACGAGCCGAAGGTTGTCATCGCGAGTCTCGACGTCGAATCGAGTCCCCAACACGGTCAGCTCGCCGGCTGTGGTTCGAACCCGAAAGGGTCGGCCGGGGAGCGTCGAAACCGCGAAGTAGGCCCTCCCGGTGAGGTCGACGACCCGGTCTTCCGAGCCGCGCCCGAATCGGAGCTTGCTCCCCGGCGCCACCCGGACGACGGTGCCGTCGTTGAGGCTCACGGTTGTGGTCTCCGACGCACCGGTCGTCAACTCGACGATCCCGAACGACCCGGGCCCGCCGCCGCGGACCACCCAGCCGAGTCCCACCGCCAATAGGGTTACGGCGGCGAGCCCGAGGCCCCACCCGAGCCGGCGACCTTTGAGCAGCCGACGCGAGGGGCCGAGCTTGCGACGAGCGGCGGCCTCCAGAACGTCGAGAGCTGGCGGCGGCTCGGTCGCCACCAACCGATAGCCCCGGCGGGCGGCATCGAGGATTAACCGCAGCTCGCGATAGTGCCGCTCGTTGGCCGGCGAGAGCCCCCGCCAGGCGGCGACCGTCTGCTCTTCCTCCTCCGACGTTCGCCCGCTCAGCGAGCGAAACAGCAGGTGATCTTCCATCGATGTGGCGACCCTCGACCAAGGCACGACGGGTGGTGACGGGAGTACGACTGAGGGGCGCGGGTGTACCAACCGGGCGACGGGGCTACCCGACCCGGGGGGCGGATCGGGAATCCGGCTCCGTAAAGAGGGCGAGGTCGCGACGCAGCTCTTTCAAGGCGAGGGTCATGTGGTTCGCCACCGTGCGGCGGGTGATGCCCATCGCCTCCGCTACCTCCCGGTACGACAGCCCATGGAAGTGGGCCAACACGAACACGTCACGGCGGCGCTCCGGAAGATCGGCGATCGCTCGGGAGGCAGCGACCGCCAGCTGATCGGCCTCGAGCAACATCGCGGGCGAGGGCGCCTCCGGAGGAGGGTCGAACTGCCTCGAGCGGGCCCACCGATCCCGGAACCGGCGGCCCCGAAAATCGTCGGTCACCAGATTGCGAAGGACTCGGTACAAGTAGGCCCGGGGCGAGGTAAAAGGCCGCAGTTGTTCCCGGTGCTCCCATACCCGTACGAACGCTTCCTGCACCAGATCCTCCGCCGCGTCGACGCTCCCGACCTTGTCGGCGGCAAACCGGACCATCGGTCGCCAATAGCGCTCCAACAGGAGTGCCAACGCCTGACCGTCGCCGACCGCGAGTCGTCGGGCCACGGCGAGATCGTCGGGCGAGACCGGTGATCGGTCGACGAGCGAGATGTGCGAACGGGTTCGGGTCGTGTCGGCCATCGCGCAACCCTCGAGAACGCCGGCTGGTTCCCATCGCTCCTTGGAAGGGCACGAGCCGGCCCGGTCCGGCGAATATCGGTTAATATGACCGACAGGTCAACTCCCTCATGACCAACGGGTCATGAGGGAGGGCTACGACCGCCAGTCGGAGTGGCGCCGAAGGACCCCCTCGGCTAGTCTTCTGTCGGTCGCGAATCGGTCCCCCGACAAACCTTCGATCCGTGCCACACACCACCTACGCCCGCCAGCTCAGCGTCCGCGCCGACGCTATTACCCGCAAGCGGAGCGGTGAACGGACCCGTTTGAGACTCCTCGCAGCTGGCGCCCGGCAGCTGGAGAAGGCCAGCTACCGCGATCTCAGGGTGGAGGGAATCTGCCGAGCCGCCGATCAGGCCAAGGGAACGTTCTACGTCTACTTCAAAACCAAGGAACTGTTCCTCGCCGAATTGCTTCAGGGATATGTCGCCTTCGAGGCCTCGACGTTCCCAGCTCTGCCGCCCACCGACTCGCCGTTCCGCTCGTACCTCACCAGGATCGAGTGGTACGAACGGACCTTCGCCCGAAACGCCGGAATCCTCCGGTGCATGCTCCAGTTGAGCGAGGTCGACCCGAACGTCCGGCGCCTCTGGCACGAGCGCAACGCCCGAATCGTCGATCGAGCCGTGGCAGCGACCGTCGCCCGGCTGAAGAAGCCGCCCGCCGACCCGGCGATGCTCCGCCTCGCAATCCGGGCCGCCGGCACGATGGTCGATCAGAGCCTCTTCGAACGGTACCGGGTCCACGTCGGGCCCGGCATCGAGAAGGCGGATCCCGACTTCCTGATCGAGTTCCATGCGGTCCTCGCCTACCGCGCGCTCTTCGGTGAGAACCCGCCCGCCCGTGAGGTGCGCCGGGCCCGCGCCCTCCTGGCCATCCCCAAGCTCCGGTGATCGATCCCGCGGACATGACCGGCCAGTCACACCCGGAGCAGAACGCCTGATGGCCAACGAGCGACTCAGCACCAGCGTCTCGCTGATGTTTCGGGAGCACCCGATCCTCGATCGGTTCGCCGCGGCCCGGGATGCCGGGTTCGCCGGAGTCGAGATCCAGGCGATCGACGAGGCCGATCCTCACGCCATGGCCGAGCGGGCGCGGCAAGCCGGCGTCACCGCGGTCCTCATCAACGTGGGAATGTCCGACTTCCGCACTGGCGGCCCAGGGCTCTCCGGCGTCCCCGGCCAGGAAACGGCCTTTCGGGAGGCGGTGGCTGGAGCCCTCGAGGCGGCCGAGGCGCTCGAGGCCACCTTTGTCCATCTGGGACCGTCGCGGGTCCCCGCCGATGTCACCCGCGAGCGGTGCCTCTCGGTCTATCGGGACAACATCGGGGCGGCGGTGGAGCTGGCCCGGGACCACCGCTCCGTGCTGCTGATCGAGCCCCTCAACACCCAGGACGTCCCCGATATCCTGCTGTCGAGCTTCGACGAAGCCGCCTCCCTGATCGCAGACATCGGGTCGCCGCGGCTCGGCCTCCAGTTCGACATCTATCACGCCGCCATGAACGGCATCGACATCCCGAAAACGTTCCTTCAGTTCGAATCCCTGATTCGCCACGTCCAGTTCTCGGATGCCCCGGGCCGCCACGAACCCGGCACCGGATCGGTGGATTTCAGGGATATCCTCGGCGCCATCGCCGAGAGCGGGTACGCCGGTTGGATCGGGGCCGAGTATTTCCCGTCGAAACCCACGGTCGATACGCTCGACTGGGTCCCCACCTTCGCGAGGTATTTCGCCTCATGATGACCTACCGCATCGCCCTCGTTCCAGGAGACGGAATCGGAAAGGAAGTGATTCCCGAAGGGGTCCGGGCGGTCGAGGCGGCCGGGCGGAAGAGCGGCATTCGGTTCGAGTGGACCCACTTCGACTGGAGCTGCGAGACCTATCACCGAACCGGCCGAATGATGCCCGCCGACGGCCTCGATCAACTCCGGCCGTTCGATGCCATTTACCTCGGCGCGGTCGGCTTCCCCGGGGTTCCGGACCATATCTCGCTCTGGGGGCTGTTGATCCCGATCCGCCGGACCTTCGACCAATTCGCCAACATCCGTCCTTGCCGGATCATGCCGGGGCTCAGGTCCCCCCTGGCAGCTACCGAGGGAAGGAAGATCGACTTCTGGATCGTCCGCGAGAACGTCGAGGGCGAGTATTCGGAGATCGGTGGACGGATCTTCGAGGGAACGGATCGGGAAACCGTAATCCAGGAGTCGGTGTTCACCCGTCGGGGCGTCGACCGGATCGTCGAGTACGCCTTCCAGCTCGCCGAGCGGAAGGGCCGGTCCAAGGTGACCTCGGCGACCAAGTCGAACGGGATCTCGATCACCATGCCGTACTGGGACGAGCGCTTCGCCGAGGTCGCCAAGCGGTTCCCCCACATCAAGACCGACAAGTACCACATCGATATTCTGGCGGCCCATTTCGTGGCCCATCCGGAGTGGTTCGAGGTGGTGGTGGGCTCCAATCTCTTCGGCGACATTCTCTCCGATCTCGGGCCGGCGGTCTGCGGCAGCATCGGGATCGCCCCGTCGGCCAACGTCAACCCGGATCGCCGCTATCCGTCGATGTTCGAGCCGGTCCACGGTTCGGCGCCGGACATCGCGGGAAGGGGAATCGCCAATCCGATCGGGCAGATCTGGGCCGGGGCGATGATGCTCGAGCACCTCGGCCACCCCGAGGCTCACGATCGGATCATCGCCGCGATCGAGCAGGTCCTGGGAGGTGAGGGCCCTCGGACGCCCGACATGGGGGGCACGGCGACCACCGTCGATCTTGGCCGCGCGATCGAGAGCGCGATCTAGCCGGTCGGTTCGGCGAGCCCGAGAATTTCCCGCGCCTCGGCCGGAGTGGCGAGGCTTCCGCCTAACGACTGCACAATGGCAGCCGCTCGCTCAACTAGGACGGTGTTCGACGGTGCCAGAACACCCCGGTCGAGATAGAGATTGTCTTCCAGTCCCACCCGAATGTGACCTCCCGCCGCTGCGGCCATCGCCACCAGTGGAAACTGCCGGGGTCCAATACCGAAGGCGGCCCATTGGGCGTCCGGGGGAATCAGTCCTCGGAGAAAGCCGAGCGCCTCGGGCGTGTCGGGCGCGCCCCACTCGATCCCGAGGCAGAACTGGAAGAACGGCGGGCTCTTGACGTAGCCGGTCTTGATCAGATGGCAGGCAAGCCGAACGTGCCCAGTGTCGAAGACCTCCAGCTCGGGCTTGACGCCGGCATCGCGAATGGCGGCCGCCATGATCTGGAGGTGTTTGACGGTGTTCATCATCACCGTGCTGCCGAAGGCATCGCCCGAGGCCATCGTCGCCACGTCGAGGCTGCAGATCTCCGGCTTGAGCTCCACGACGTGCTGAACCCGGATCGCCGGCGCGGTCAGATTGGTTCCCGGCCCGGGGGTCCGGGGATCGTCGTCACCGGGGGCAAATCGCTGACCGGGGCCGGTCGTCAGATTGATGATGACGTCGACTGAGGCGCTCCGGATTCGATCGACTACCTCGCGGTAGAGATCGAGGCGCATGCTCGCGAGCCCGGTCTCCGGGTCCCGAACGTGCACGTGAGTGATGGCCGCCCCGGCTTTGGCCGCGTCGATGCAGGCGGTGGCGATCTGCGCTGGGGTGACTGGCACCGCGGGGTTCTTTTTGACCGTGGGCGGCGAGCCGGTCACCGCGCACGTCAGGATGGTCTTTCTCGTCGTCACCGCTGGTCCCTCGCGTTGCGCCCGCCACGCCGAATGGGCCGACCGGCCAACGTGCCCGTCGGCTTGCCGTCCCGAAACACAAACTGACCATTCACGAGCACGTGAACGGTCCCCTCCGAATAGACATATGGGTTCTCGAAGGTGGCTCGGTCGCGGATCTCATCCTCTTTGAAGACGGCGATATCGGCGAAGAACCCTGGTTTCAGGAGCCCGCGATCGGGGATCCCGTAGAACTGCGCCGCCAACGACGTCATCCCCCGAACCGCGAACGGCACCGTGATGACGCGCTCGTCCATCGCGAGGGCGCGAAGCTTTCTGGTCATCCCGCCGTAGGATCGGGGGTGTCCGGCACCGCTCAGCGACTCCGGCGTGAACCCGTCGAGGCAGGTCATCATCCAGTCTTTCTGGGCCAGGGCCCGCGTGTTGGCTGGGGCAAAGATGTCGAGGTTGACGTCGTGGACTCGCGGTCCGTACTGATCGACGATCCTGCGTACCACATCCGGCACCGAGAGTTTCCATGCCCGGGCCAGGTCGGCCAGGCTCTTGTTCTTGATGCCAGGCTCGGCGCTCGAGAGGAGAATTTTCGCCGGCCCTCCCCGGATCGCCAGGATCGCCATGACGTCGTCATCGAACCGCTTCTTGAGAGTAGGGTCTTTGAGCCGGAGCCTCAGCGAGTCATCACCGCCGACCGCCACCCACCGGGGCAGGACGTGTCCGGCGATGATGCTCTCCGAGGCGGAGTAGACGTGTTGCCCGCCCATCACGTTGACGCCCCGCCGCCGTGCCGCTTCCACCAGGGAGATCGCCTCGGGCATCTGGGCGTTGGCCGTCACGCCGAGGGCGCTGAAGTGACTGAAGATGAGCGAGGTTCCAGCCTTCTCGGCGATCTCGATCGCCTCCTTGACCGAGTTGAGGTACCCGAAGCCGTTGAGCGTCGCGCCCATGTCGCGATCGTGGGTGTCGTAGATCCCCTGATACCGCCCCGCGACCTTGTTGAGCTCGATGACCTCGTCGGTGGTCGAGTAATAGCCGGGATTGTACGCCAGGCCGCTCGAGAAGCCGACCGCGCCCTCCACCATTCCTCGTTCGACGTACCCTTTCATGCGGTCGATTTCCGCCGCGGTGGCGACTCGGCCGAAATCGGTGCCCATCACCGCGGTCCGAGCCGCGTTGTGGCCGACGAATCGAAGGACGTTGACGGCCACGCCGTCGCGCAAGTAGCCGGCGAAGATTTCGGTGAGATTATTGGCTCCGCCGCCGTCGACGCCCTGGATGACGGTCGTGATCCCCTGATAGATCAGCGGAAGCCCGGTCCGACCGTGGGGCCTGTCGAGATCGGCGTGATTGTGGACGTCCCAGAATCCCGGCGTGAGGAGGAGACCCGCGACATCGAGGGTATCTCGAGCTTGCACGTTGGCGTCGCCCGCGCGGCCCGCGAAGCTGATCCGGTCGCCGGTGAGCGCCAGATCCTGCCAAACCCAATCGGCGCCGGTCCCGTCGAGCACCCGGCCGCCGAGTAGCAACAGATCGCTGGCCGAGGTCCGAGGAAGCAGTGGCGGCGAACCCGACGGACCGCAGCCGACCAAAACGAGACCGAGGAGAAGCGGCAGTGGCCGTCCGGGCGTCATCGCTCGACTCCCCGTTCAGAAGGCAAGTGTCATGGTACCCAGGAACGTTCGGGTAGCGATCGGAAACAAGTACTTGGAAACGCCGTCCGTGTAACCGCTCGCGAACGCATGACTGCCGAGCAGGTTCTGGGCCTGGACCCGGAAGATCAGCCGACCGCGCGCCAGCCCGGCGCCGACGTCAAAAAGGGTGAACGCCGGGGTAACCAGCTCAGGGTTACCGTCGTTGGCGAGGTGCGACTCGGCAACGTGGCGAGCAGCTAACGAAAACTCCGCCCGCCCCACTTTCCAAATTCCTTGGGCGTTGGCGATCAGGCTCGGCGATAAGAGCGGCGGAACGTCGCGATACCTCGTCCCCGTGGCCTCGTTGGTAAACTCGGCGAACCGAGCCCGCATCGCCATCGCGTTCGCTCCGAGCGTCAGTGACGGAGTCGGGCGCCATTCCCATTCGAGCTCGAGCCCCGCCCGGTAGCTCCGGGCCACGTTCCGTCGGAGTGGGCTGCCGGTCAGCGACAGGGCTCCGATCGGTGCGATCTCGTTTCGGAACCGCATCACGAACCCGTTGAGCCGAACCGCGACCTCATCGCGAACCCACTCGGCGCCGACCTCGAGATCCACCACCGACTCGGGTCGAACTCGGTCGAGCGGGAGCACCTCGGAGGCAGTCGCCGGATCGAGATCGTCCGCGCCGGCGAACATGTCGCTCCGGGTCGGTTCCCGCTGACTGCGGCCGAGCGAGAGGTGGGCGGTGACTCGGGGATTCATTCGCCAGCTCAAGCCCACCTTCGGGTTGAGGAACAGCCAGTCGATCGACGGCTCCGCCAAATCGCTGCCCGCCGTCGGCCGATAGCGAAAGGCGGCTCGTCGCACCTCCAGATCGCCATGCAAACCAACCGCTCCTCGAGCCCAAACACCCTTGAGAAACCCGCTCTGTTCCTGCTTGAACCCGGTGTTGTCGTAGACCCGAGCGCCGAAGTTGGGGCGCACGAAGAGGGAATGGTCCCGAGAATAGGTGGTCGCGTGCGCTCCGGCGGTGAGAACCACGGTGCGATGGGTCCAGCTCAACGTCGAGAGCAACCCATACCAGACGTGGTCGAGATTGAAGTTCCACAGCTCGTCGCCAACGGCCACGTCGTAGTTGCCGGCCGCGCTGTTGCGATAGCCGGTGGCCGTCACCAGCACCCCGGACCGGATCGCGTGCGTGTATTGGACGCTCGCCATTTCCTGGTGAAAGTCATCGCGCTCCTCCGGAAGCATCGGATTGGCCCGTCGATCCACCGCGATGGCGGCCTCCGAAGCCGCGTAGTAGGCGAGCTGAGTTTTCGAGCGCCCGGCGAAACCAACGAACTTCACTGCGTCCCGCCCGCCGAACCACCCCGCGCTCACGAAGCCTGACCGAGCGGTGTTGCCTGAGTGGTATCGGTAGCCGTCGGTAGCCTGCGCCGAGAGCCGCCCGTAGCCAGCCCAGCCACGAGACAATCCGGTGGCGCCCTCGACACTTGCCCGAGTCGTGCCCCACGACCCGCCGGTCAGCTGAACTTCGCCGAATCGCGGCGTCGTGGCGATCGGGATCGACTCGAAGTTGAGCGAGCCGCCGAACGAGGCCGTGCCGAACGCGCTGGCGCCAACCCCGCGCTGAATCCGAACCGACTGCATCGAGTTCATGAAATCGGGAACGTTGGAGAAATAGAGGACCTGATCCTCCGGGTCGTTGAGCGGAACGCCATCGACCGAGATGGTCAGTCGGGTCTGGTCGAGGCCACGGAGGCGGAGATAGCTGTAGCCGGAGAACGCGCCGGCGTCACTGGCGGCCGTGATGCCGGTCGTGCCAAGCAGCACGAGCGGAGCATCTTGGCCCATCGCGCGACGTTCGATCGTCGCCCGGTCGAGCGTCGTTTGAGAGGTCGGCGTGGCACCGCTCGCCCGGGTCGCTCGGACCACGACGGTCTCGAGGGTGTCGGGCCGCCGCCGGGCGACGGTATCCTGGGGCAACGCGGCGCCGGCGAAGAGGAGCGGGGCGATCAACGAGTACATGTCCGGAGGCCTTGTCGTTCGGGCGACCGGAGTGACGGCATCACGTCGGACGCGCGGCCCCCGAACGACGGAGGCCACGCAACCCGGCGCGCGGGTGGCGTGGCCTACGGAACGGACACGACACTCGCCGCACTCCCTCCGCCGGTGTTGACCGGGTCAGGTTCCAAGGGACTGTCTCAACCCCGCAACCGGCGGAGTACCCCTGGCGGCAATGCTCAACCTATAACAGACTCATCTTCGAAACGCCACCGTCACCGAAGATCAGAACCGTGGCGCCTCTCCGGGGCTGTGGCCTGGCCCCATGTCCACCGGCGAAAGGTTTCTTGGAGAGCCGCGCTGGTTTGGGTCTTGAGGGTTTCGATCGCCGCTGTGCCGCTGGGTCGGCCGGCGGTGTTTCGGCGTGTCCAATGTCACCTTTCCGGGGGGGCGTTACCAGTACCGAGGCTAGCGGGACCGAGTTGGCTCTCCGAGGAGGACGAACGGGGCCCAAAAGGCGGGGTGGCGGCCGGGGCCAGCAGCGCCGACCCACCGTCGTCGGACCGTCTGCAACGCGGCGGCAGGGGGGTGGCCCTGATGAAGTTCCTGGTAGAACTCGGTCATGAAGGCGGCCGTCGCGCGATCAGCCACCGGCCAGAGGGTCACCAGCGCTCGCCGGGCTCCCGCCGCCAGGAACGCATGGGCCAGGCCGATGACGCCCTCACCTCGAACCTCCCGACCGAGCGCCGTTTCACATGCCGACAGGGTAACCAGATCGGCGTTCAAGTCCAGCCGCCGAATCGTGCGGAGGTCGAGGGTACCCCTGGCGAGGAAGAGGCGACTGCCATCGGGGTCCCGATCGTCGGCGCGGGCGTGGGCGGCAAAATGGAGGTACCGGTATCGGCCCGGCTGGTGCTCCATCCACCGAGCAACCGTGGCGTCCCCGCCGATCAGCAGGTCGGCTCCACTGTCGCGGTAAAGGTCCACGATGCCTCGGGCCTCCCGCTCGGCGTGCGGCAGATTGGTTCGAGGTTCCTCGCGGGGCGATCGGTCGTTCGGTGCCGCCGGCCGCGCCTCGACCGACCCCCGTGGGTTGCCGACCGCCAGCACGGCCCGCTCCCGTCGGACCGTGGGGGGCGCCTCGGCGAGCGCGGCCAGGACCGAGGCCGAGGGTCCATAGGCGATTCGATGGGTCGCGCCTAACGGCTGGGCCCCGGCCGCCGGGATCAGCACCTCGAGCGGCACTCGGGCAAGTGGGCCATCGACCATCGCGATGATGGTGGACCCGCCCTCGGGAGCAAACGGCGCGAGCAGCCGACCGTAGGCCCGGATGGCGGGCCCAACCCAGACCGAATCACGATCCGGGCGGGCGATTGCCTCGCGTAAGAAATCGAGCCCGGCTTCGAGCGAGTCGGATCGACCGAGCCGACGGCCCTTGATCGCATCCCGAGTGACCCACCACCCGTACACCGCGCTGTCGCCCCAGAAAACCGAAAAAACGGCGGCATCGCCGCTGCCCAAGAGGGTCCTCCGAATTCGGTCGAGTGAAGCCGAGTGGGGGTACCGGGTCATCCGCCGCGGGTCTTGGGCGACCTCGGCCACCTCGAGAGTTTCGAGTGAATCGGTCAACGCCGCGATCTCGACGTCGAGGGCTCGGCCCACCGAGTCGCCGACCGCGCCCCGCTCCTCGAACCGCTCCCGGAGCCGCTGCTTGAGCGCCGCGGCCGGGAGAGCGGCCTCGGCTGGGTTTCGTTCGGCCACGATTTCGAGCAGCATCCGGGCTCGAGCCCGCTCGGTGACCTCGAAGGCGGCGACGGTGTCGCCCTGCGCAAGCAACGAGCGGATCGCCCCTTCGTAGACGCTCCAGCGAGGCTCGGCCAGTCCGAGCCGGAGGTCGCCTAACGCCATCCGGCCGCGCCACGATTCCAGCAAATCGATTGCCTCGAGGAACTGGCGGGGCGCGTCGCCCCGAGCCTCGAGCTCGCGCACTCTCCCCTCCAACTCGAGCGATCGGAACTCGACGTCCGGCGACCCGAGCGAGTCGGCGATCGTCTTCGCCAACCCGGCCTGGCGGCGGGCTGCCCGGGAGTCCCGGCGACCGATGGCGAGTCCGGCCAACGCGGCGTGGATTTCGAACCGCTCCAGGCCAAAGCCGCTCGCCATCGGGAGTGCTTGTTCCAAAGTGGCGGTCGCCCGATCGGGGAGCCCTTCGGCAATCTCGATCTGGCCGAGGTTGACGAGCGCCACCACCCGATAGATCGCCGGAACCTGAGCGGCGGAGACCGCCAACGATTGGGTCAGGCGGGCCCGAGCCTCGGTCCGGTTCCCGGTCTTGAGATAGTAGTCGCCGAGTGAGTTGAGCGCGTAGACGATAGACGAACTGTCGCCGACCGCGTGCGCCGATCGGAGGGATTCCTCCATCAGCTCGATCGCCAGGTCGAGGCGCCCGGTGTACGACCGGAGCGCGGCGAGGTTGCTGATGAGAACCCCCGCCGTCGAGGTGTCGGCGAGGCGCCGCGCGAGACCAAGGCCCTCCTCATAGTGGGCCGCAGCTTCGGGAAGCCGTCCCACGGCGGCGTACTCGACGCCCATGCTATTGAGGACCCCGGCCAACTGGTGTGGCACCCGGCCAAAGCGCCGCTCCAGCTCGAGCGCTCGCTCGGTTTCGGCGACCGAGAGCCGATAGAGCCCCCGCCGGGAATGGATGGTGCCGAGCGCGAAATGAACCCGCGCCTCGAGTTCCCCATCTCCCGCTCCTACGGCCAGCTCGCGGGCTTGACCGCAGTCGGTGATCGCGGCGTCGGGGCGCCCCAAGCGAGACGACAACCCACACCGGAGCCAGTAGGTCCACCCTCGACGGGACGGATCGGCGCCGGCGAGGCGCAGGGCGTCGCCAATCGCGGCCTCGCTGCTGTCGGTCCGCCCGAGCCGCATCAGGGTCTGGGCCCACCAGAGCTGGGCCCGCCACCACCCGGCGGTGTCCTGAGCGACGGCGAGCGAATCCCGGAGACGGCGGTAATGCGGGTGCGCTTGCGCCCACCGTCGTTCATCGCGGAGACTGTCGGCGGTGGCGAACGGCGACCGGGAGTCGCGAGGATCGACCTGACATCCGGCCGCGATCGCGAAAACGGCGGTGGCGGCGACCGCCCGGAGAAAGACGATTACCGGTGGCCCGTTAGGCAATGGCGCCATCGATCATTGAGGCGGCCCAACCAGCACGAACGGGGCCCACCGCCAAGGATGGGCCCGCTCGTCACCGGACCGAATCCACTCGGTCCGAACTCGGGCTAGCGCCTCGGCTGCCGAGCGACCGGCTTTGAGCTCGGTGTAGAACTGTCGCATGAAGTCGGCCGTCGATCGATCGGCCACCCGCCACAAGGTGACGACCACGTTGCGGGCCCCGGCGGCCAGAAAGGCGTGCTGCATCCCGATGACGCCTTCGCCCCGGACCCACCGCCCGACCCCGGTCTCGCAAGCGGAGAGCGTTGCCAGCTCCGCTTCGAGGCGGAGTCGGCGGACCGTCGCGAGGTCGAGCGATCGACCCGCGAACAGCAGGGCACCGGCGTCGGGGTGCCGGTCGCTCGCGACGGCGTGGAGCGCGAAATGGAGGTAGCGATAGCGGCCCGGATCGCGATCGCGCCACCGGTCGAGAGTCGCGCGCGATCCGATGAGCAAGTCGGCCCCGTCGCCGTCGAACAGCCGATGGATCGCCCGGGCTTCGTCCTCGGCGTGGGGGAGTGGCCCCAGCACCGCGGCACGGAGGTTGTCCGCGGCGAGCACGATGGTGGTGTCGGCGGGGCCGAGGGTCGGGTTGCCCACGGCGAGGAGATCCCGGCTCCATCGCGGTTTGGGCGCCCGCGCGAGGGTAGCGAGGACGGAGGCCGAGGGCCCGTAACTGAAGCGTCGACCGTCGGCGCCCCACGGCCTTTCTCCGGAATCGGGCACAAAGCTCTCGACCGGGACCCGGTTGAGCGGGCCGTCGGCGATGACGAAGATCTCGGCGGCCGGCGTCGGGAACAGCGGCGCCACCAACTCGCGATAAGCGCGGGCTGCCGCGGCTCGCCAAAGGTCCGGGTCGTCCCGGCGCTCGATCGCCCCTCGAAGAAACTCGACGGTCGAGCCGAGGGCCTTGACCGAGCCCAACGTCGCGGCGCGCGCCGAATCGGCGGTAATCCACCACCCGACCACCGAGCTATCGCCCCAGTAGTACGCCAGGATCGCCCGGTTCGGACCGAGGAGCGCCGCTCGAATCGTGTCGGGCGAGAGCACGTCCGGAAAACGAGCCGCGGCGGTCGGGTCACGGGTTCGGAGCTCTGCTTCCAGGCTCGCGAGTGAATCGCCGAGGGCGTCGATCTCCCGATCGAACCGGGCGACCAGGTCCGCCTGACCCACGCTGCTGCGGGAGTCGTAAGCCGCCCGGAGGCGACCGCGCAGTTGATCGCGCGGAGAGGTGGCTCCCCGGAGACCTCGATCCGCCATCAACTCGAGCAGCAAGCGGGCCCGGACCCGTTCGGAAACATGCCAGGCGTCCAGCGGACGACCGGCGGCCAGGTGGGCTCGAATCGCCCCCTCGTAGGCGGCCCGCCTCGGCGCGGCAACGCCCATCCGGAGGTCACCCATCGCCAAGCGGCCCCGAAGGGATTCGAGCAAGTCCATCGCCTGATTGTAGCTCCCGAGAGCGCCGGGGTTGCGAGCGGCCTCGAGCGCCCGGGCTCGGGCTTCGAGAGCGGTGAACTGAAGCGACGGATCGCCCAACGAATCGGCGATTCGAACCGCCGTCTCCGCCGCCTCTCTCGCCGCCGCGGCATTGCGGAGGGCGACCTCGGCGGTGACCAAGAGGCTGCGGAGGTCGACTCGATTGCTGCCGAGACCGGCGCGATCGGCCATGGCAATCGCTCCAACGAGCGTCGCCCGTGCCTCCCGGTGGCGACCCTGGGCCAGATCGGCGCCGGCTACCGTTTCGAGGGCCTCGACTTCTCCCGGCAGATTCTTGGTCGCCTTGGCGATCTCGACGGAGCGGACCGCCATCGCGCGAGCAGAATCGGCATTGCCGCTTTCGAGCAGGTGGGCCGCGATCTGGTTCCCGGAGGACACCATGAAGCGACGGTGGCCGATCGCGTCGATGTATCCCTTCATCTCGAGCGCCATCGCGAACGCTCGCGCCCGATCGCCGACGGCATCCCAGACGTTCGAGATGTTGCCGCGAGCCAAGGCCATCCCGAGGGTATCGTTGACCGACCTCGCTAGCCGGTACGACTCCTCCAGCGCCGATCGGGCCTCATCATAGCGGCCCAGGTGACGGTAGCCGATCGCCACCTCGTTGAGGCCGCCGGCGATCGTCCGAACTCCCACCGGAATGGCCCGCCGAATCGCCAACGAGGTGCTGTCCGCCGCCAGGGACTCCCGGAACCGACCCCGCATCGAGAGGGCAGTGCCTAACATGTCATAGGCCCAGAACGCTATTTCCGGGTCCTTGACCTCGGCGGCCATCGCAACCGCCCGCTCCGCCACCGCGATCGCCGAGTCGAGTTCGCCGACCCGCTCATACAGCTTACTCCGCATGACGGCGCCCCAGGCCTGGCGCCGAGGGTGACTGCCCGCCAGGGAGTCAGCTCGAGCGAGGCCGCGCGCGGCGCTGTCCGGTTCGCCAACCCGAGTCATCGACTCTGCCCACCAGAGCTGGCCATACCACTGGTTGGCCGTGTCGCCGATCGCGGCAAAGGAGTCCCTCAGTCGGGCGTACTCCTGGGCGGCCGCCGCGAATCGGGCAGTGTTCACCAGCGCGCGGGCGGGACGAAACGCCGCAGTGTCGTGAAGGGGCGGAAGACTCGTGGATGTGGATCGGTCCTGACAGGCCGTCAGGATCGAGGCGAAGAACGAAAGAGGGAGGATAGCCCTTGGCAACGCCGGGAAGCCGGTGGCCACGGCGTCACTGCTTGGCGGAATCGGGGGGCACTTCGAGCAATGGCGAGCGGACCACGGCCGCCCCGATCAAGTCGAGCGCCTGGATTTGCCAGAAGAGCATCCCACTCGACCCGCCGGGAACCGAGTCGCGCGCGATCGAGACGGCTGTGTCCGAGATCCGCCGTTCCCACAGGAGGGCGCCGCTCGCGTCGAAAAGCCGGACCTGATAGCTGGTGGCATTCGTCACCTTGGACCAAGACGCCCCCACGGTGAAGCCGCCCAGCTCCACCGATACCACCAAGCTGTCGGCTCCCTCCGTTCCCCGCACCGTCGCGTCCGAGCCAGCCACCGGCTCGTCGGGCGGGCGAATGGTGACCCAGAGCAGGGCGGCCGCGGCGGCCGCGAAGGGAATCCAGGGCCACCGGCGCCATTTGGTCGCCCGAGGGTTCTTCGAGGTGGCGGCGGGGCGTCCGGCCGACCGCACTTCCACTCCCTGATGGACCAGTCCCCAGCAACGGTCGCATGCGAAGAAATGGGACTCGAACGCCTCGGCTTCGGCCTCGGTGAGCCGGCCGGCAAGGTAACGGGTGTCGAGATCTTCTCGATCAACCCGGTCGCAGGTCATCGGTTCCGTGTCCATCACGCTTAAGTCGCCGAGGGGTTCATATCGTTACATCCCCAAGCACGTTGCCCAGCAGCGTTCCGAGCCGCCGGAGGGCTCGGTGTTTGCGGACCCTGAGCGCCTCGGCGGTGATCCCGAGCCGATCGGCGACGGTGGTGGAGTCGATGTCGTCGAAATACAGCAGCGTCAGCAAGTCGCGATCGCTGGGAGCGAGTTCACCGACTGCCCGCCGTACCGAAACCCGCCTTTCCTCGCCGATCAGGGCCACCAGAGCGTCTTGCCCCGGTTGATCCGGGACCGTTTGAGCGCCTAATCGATCGAGGGCTTTGGCCTCCCGGCTCGTGGAGCGAAAGCGTTGGAGGCAAAGGTGTTGGGCGGTGCGAAAGGTGTAGCCCGGCAGTGCCTCGAGGTTCTCGACTCGTCCCGCGCGAAGGGCTTCCGCGACCAACCGGATCGCCTCCTGAGCAATATCCTCGGCGGCGGCCGTATCCCTCGTCCGCCGAAGGGCAAATAGCCGAATCCGGTCCCAATAGCGACCGGCCAGTTCGCTTTCGGCAGTAGCGACCTCGCCGGCCCGGGGGATTTGGGACGGGCCAGACGGCCCGCGTTCCATGGGTGGGGTCATGGGATACGGGGCTCCGGATCGCACCACGACACAGGGCCCCAAACGATCATACGACCGGCCACCAGCCCAGGCAAGGGCCCGAGGGCCAGGCTGTAACGCTCGGCGTAAACCGGCAACCTAGTAGGAGGTTTGGAACCTTCACCAAGCTGCACCTGGAGACCCAGTGACAATGTCCCGCTTCGTTGCTTCGCGACGCCCCTGGTTGATGATCGTCGGAACTTTGGTCGCGGCTGCTCCAGCCCTGGCCCAGCGGCCGGCCGCCGCGCCTGGTGCCCGCCCGCCAGCCTTCAAGGGAATCTTCGAGCCGGTCCCCTATTCAGCGGACGTGGAACTCAACAGCGTCTTCTTCGTGACCCCCGAGGTCGGCTGGGCCACCGGTGGGAACGGCTACGCCAACGGAGTCATCATCGGGACCAAGGATGCCGGGGCAACCTGGACGGTCCAACTGGGAGACCCCGAATCGACCGAGCGGTCTTATAGCCAGCTTCGATTCGTCGACGGGCAGATCGGGTTTGCGGCCCAGAGCGTCCCGAGTAGCCACCACCGGCTGCTCCGCACGACGGACGGGGAAAACTGGAAGATGGTGGGCTCGGTTCCCGAGCACCGAACCGACTATGCCTTTGTCTCCGCGACAGTGGGGGTGACCGCTGGGAGCGGGAAGATTCTCCGGACCGAGGACGCCGGACGCACCTGGAAGGAGGTCTACACCTGTCAGATCAAGGTCCAGGTGAGCGGTCTGACGCGCGATGCCAAGTGTTACATCGACGCGCTGCATTTCCCGACGCGACGGGTGGGATACGGCATCGGCTACTCGTACGAAGCCCCAGGCGTTTTCGTCATTCGAACGGAGGACGCCGGCAGGACGTGGACTGGTTGGGGCGTCCTCCCGGAAGAGTATGGTCGTGAGGCCAGCTTCTTCTTCACCGATGCGAATCGCGGGGTCGCTTGCATCCGAGGGGGCAAGTTCGTCGGGACCGAGGATGGCGGCAAGACCTGGAGCGCGGCGGTCGGCCCGTCGTGCGACGGCAAACCCGCGGTCCGCTTCGCCGACCCGGAGGTCGGGTGGTCGGCGGTTTACGCCCAGCTGAACTTTTCGGTCGACGGTGGCCAGCGATGGAGCGGGCGGCAGATCACCTTCCCCGCCCAAATCACGGCGTTCAGCCTGCCGCGACGCGACCGTGGATTCGTGGTGGGGGGCCATGGAATGGTCTACCGCTATCGCGTGGTGCCGGCCAGCGAGCAGGTTCCGCCTACCGTCATCGTCGGGCCAGCGATGCCAGGAGTCGGCGGGGTGCTCGACGAGAAGGTGGCCGAGCTCGATGCCACCATCGCGGCGCTGGAGCAGGCGGTGGCGGCGGCGCCGGACTCCTCACCAACTGCCGTCTCAGCAGTCGCGGTCGACACGGCCTTGTCGACGGCCGAGCCGGCAACCGAGCCGGCGGCGACAACCGAGTCACTTGCGATCGACCCGGCAGCCGACGTCGCCCCGATGCCGAGCGCCGAGCTACCCGATGCCTCTTCGTTCACGGCGAGCTGCTGCGGCAAGCCTCAGAGTCGGACCAAGCTCCTCCTCAGCGCGATCGTCGGCGCGCTGCCCCAATTGCTGGAGAGACATCGGAACACCAACACCCTGGGCGGGACGCTGCTGATGCTGGTCGAGCTTCCTCTCAAGGTCTCGGGTCTTCGGAACGCCCTCGCCGGCTTCTGGAAAGCGCCCGACAAGGCAGCGGCCCAACAGGCCCTCGCCGATCTCTCGACCGCGGCAGGCGCTCTCAAGGTCTCAACCGCGATGGTGTTCCAGCGTCAACCCGCGGAGTTCGTGACCGAGGCCAGCACCACGACGCCGCCGAATCCGGATCCGAGCTCGGCCGTCGAGCCCCTTCAAGCGGCGGCGGCGATCGACTCGGCAACCACGGATTCATCGGCCGCAGGGTCCGACGTGGCCAAGGCGGCCGCCAAGGCCGCCAAGAAGGGCCTCGGGGGACTGATTAAGAAGAAAATCAAGATTCCCGATTGAGACTTCGACCCGCAACCGAAGAGAGCCGGCCCTCCATGCGTATTCTCGTCGTTTTCGTCGCGTTGCTGATGCCCTCCCTGGCGTCCGCCCAGCTCAAGTGCTGCTACCAGGTCACCGCGATCGACACCAGAACCGGGGTCATCGCCGCGGCCGAGCCGTCCACCGGGGTAACGCTGCAGTTCCAGGTCAGGGACCGACTCCTCCTCGCGAAGATTCGGGTCAACCAGCAGGTATACGCCGACCTGGTTGCCCGACAGATAAGCCTCGATGGCCGTCAGGCATGTTGCGCCATCATCGGGACACCGGTTCCAGCGGCCCGGCCGGCACCACCCCCGCAGGCTGCACCCCAACCGGCCGCGGCGAGTCAGCCTCGGGCTCCGGCGACAAGGACCGTCGCCTCAACCCCAAATTTGCCCACCATCTCGTTCGCTCCGCCCTACAAGCCGGCGTCGGTTCGGACCGGCACCCGGTCTCGGGTCCAGACCCGATCGTTGACCGCCATGGTCACCGGCAGGAATCAGTCCGGGACGGTAGTTCAGCTTCGCGGCCGAAAGGGGATCGAGCAGGCCACCAGTCTCTCCCCCGGAGTGCGGACTCTGCTCGGAATGCACGTCCGGACCCTCGCGGTAGGGGAGCCCGCGTCGTACATCGTCAATACCCAGCTTGCGGAGGAGTGGATCAAGGCGCACCCGGTGCCGGCCGGCATGAAGCCGATCGAGCCCGAAACCGATGACGGCGACGACTGTGACGGGGTCATCTCGATGAATTGCGCCCAGCAGGCGGTCGAGCAGACCATCGAACAAGCCTGGGAGATGACGACCGCGGAGTTCGAGCGGTTCCGCAAGAGAGCTTCCGAGGCCTGGGACAAGAGCACCGGCGAGCTGGCGGACGCCTGGGAGATGACTCAGGGCTGTTTTACCGAGCGAACCCTGTCGTTGCCTAACATCCCGGTACAGTTCAACATCACCCCGTCGATGACCGTGAACCTCGAGCAAAGCGGATCGCGGGGCTCGGCGACGGGCACGGTCAAGGGCAGCGTCGGTCTCGGCGTCCCGATGGAGGCGGATTTCGCCGCGCGGCTCGATCTCTTCTACATCCCCTGTTTGCCGTTCGCGGTTCGGCCCAAGGCTCTGTCCGCGGATGGGACCATGACCGTCGGTCAGGAACTCACCGGCAACGTCACTGCCACCGGGAGGTTCAAGAAGACCTTTACGATCCCCCCAACCGGTGGCCCGGTCATTCCGATCCAGGTGTTTCCGATCGTCATCGCCGGGGTACCGGTCTCGGAGATCGACGTCAGCGCCTATATCGAGGGCAACATCGAAGTCAGCGCCGACGGCCAGGCCGAAGGTCAGTTCCAACTCAAGAACACCCAGGCGACCAAGTTCGATTTCTCGTGCAGCGGCAGCGGTTGCCGAGCCACCTCCAAAGGGCTCCCGCCGGCCACGACGACCAGTCAGGGCGCCCAGATCCAGGGTCGGGTGTCCGTCAAGCCAGCGATCTACACCGCGCTGCAGCTGAACTTCAACTACCAAGCACTGAGCGCGCGGGCCGGTCCCCAACCCTACCTGCTGGGCGTGGCATCGGGATGCGGCGCGGTAGCCGCCACCCAGACCGCCGGCGGCGCTTCCACCGCCCAGACCAACTACGCCCTGACCGGTGACCTCGATTGGGGCGTGGAGCTCCGCGCCGAAGCCCTGGTGATGGGGACCATCGTCGGCAATCCCTTCGTGACCGGGCTAATGCGGGACAAGCACATCTGGTTCCGGGACCTCGCTCCCGGCGGATCCAGCGCGTTCGTTCCGGTGGTGGCGAATCCGCCGCAAGCCATGGCCGCGCAGCCCACCATCTACAAGGTCAGGATGCCGACCTGTTACCCGTACCCAGATCGGGTCCAGTATCGCGTGAGTTGGACCGGGGGCGCGACCGCCGTCGCCCCGGCCGGGTGTAGCTGGCAGGCAGGGGCCGGCACCTGCTCGTTCGATCCCACCAAGGACCTGACGTTCAGCCTCACCTGGCCCGCCGGGGGGAACCATTCCCTCACCGTGCAAGCGGTCGGGGACGCGCACGGCCGAGCCTTCGCGCCTGCGCCCTCGGCGGCCCAAGTGGCGGTGACCGTAAGCCCATCCCCTTGACTACCGGAGCCCGACCATGACCCTGACATCTCGAATTGCGATCGGCCTGTTGGGCGGCCCGATCCTCGGGCTTGCTACCCCCACCACCGACTCGGCGACGTTCCGGGCGCCCACGGTGTGGGAGCGCTCCGAGGAGCGGTGGAAGATCAACACCCATCTCTTCGCCGCGAACAAGGCTCTCGCCGACGCGATCAATGACGGAATGGTTACCATCCCGCCGTTCGGCGAGATCCCCGTCGCCGCGTCGGCGCTCAAGGCGCTCAGGGCCGCGCCGGCCTCTTACCGGGCCGGCGTCCTGGCGCCCGATCTTTTCCCCGACATGTGGACCGGCGGCTGGTTTATTCACTCCGACCGCTCGACCCTGCCATCCAAGTGGACCGCGGACGGGTGGATCCGCCACGTCTGGTCGAAGGCACGAGCGTGGCAGGATGCCGGCGAACGCGACAAGGTGCTTGCCTTCGCCTACGGCTTTCTGACTCACGGCGCCGGAGACATTTTCGCCCACACCTACGTCAATCAGAAGGCCGATGGCGCCTGGATCACCTTCTCGGGGCCGGCCCAGAGCACCGCGGTGAAGCACGTGGTGCTCGAGGGGTTCGTCGGCGCCAACACCCCGGACACCGATTTATCCCTCGACGTGTGGCCACGGTTCGTGTCGAACGTATTGATCAAAGACCCGGCGGCCCGCCAGCATAGCAAGGGCGCAACGCACTACGAGCGGTGGCTCGCCATCTACGACTGGCTCGGCCCCCAGATCGCCAAGGCCAAGAAACAGATGGAGAACAACGTCGGGAGCGACGCGCCCTACTGGCTCCAGTGCAGCACCAATCCGGTCGCCTGCGCAAAAAAGGAGCAGATGGAGACCTGGCAGCTCGACATCAATCGGGGGCTCCGGGCGCTGGTCGACAGCAGTGAGACCCTCGGCGAGCAGCTGATGCATCACGACATGGCCGACGGGTTCGGCGCGATGACCGGGTGGGCGAAGGAATGGCTCCCCAAGATGTACGGCGCCCACGCGATCGGCGAAGGAATGGCGGCACTGCAGCAGTTCCTCCAGTGGATCGGGGATCCGCTGGCGCCCATCAATCAGGCCGTGATGGACGAGGTCGGTCGGTTCATGAAGGACGCGTTCCCCAAGTACTACGAGCTCTACCAGTACGTCAAAGATCCCGCTTCGCAAATGGATCAGGTCGGTTTCCCGCCGGGGACCAAGCAGCGGGTCAGCCAGGACATGGGGCTCAAGCCCGGCTCGAGCGGCTTCGACTGGCGGGTATTCGAGCCGATCTACAACAGCATCATTCTCTCGAAGCTGGCGCTCCTCGACGGCGACGGCCTCAACGAGCTGGCCCGACGGGCCGGGCTCACCGCCCCGCTGTTCCCGCCGGGCGAAAACACCAACATCATGCTCGGCGTCTTCAAATCGATGACGCAGAGCTATCAGTGGCTCGGTGAGACCGTGGATGCGGACACCGGAGCCACCAAGACGCGGTTCGGGATCTGCGGCCCGGAGGACAGCGACGAGCTCCCGACGATTGCGGTCTGCGGTACCCGGCAAAACCTGAAGCAAGCGACGGGGACGGTGGCAGCGAGCAGCGGGTTCAGGCTCTGGGGTGACCCAGAGGCGCGTGAGAAGATCTTCAAGATCGTCTTCAAGGGTTTCGGGCCCGGACCCGGCACCTCGTCGAAGCAGGATGTCCTTGCCAACATGGGCCCCGCGGCACCGGCCGTTCGGCCCGCGGCCAGGGCGCTGCGGGCCGCCGCGGATCAGACCGAATCGATGCGCGAAATCGTGGCGGTGATGCGGGGAAAGATCCCGGGCGTCGCGACCGCGGCCGCCGTAGCAGCCCCCGCCCCTGCCCCCGCCCCCACGCCGGTCCCGGTTCGACCACCGGCGGGAGCACGCCCACCGGCCCAGCCAATCGCACCCATCAAGGCCCCGGCGGCCGCCGCACCGACCGCAATCGCCGACTGGGGACAGCGGTGCTGCGCCAAAGAAATCGGCGAGCTTCGCCGTTCCCTGGCGCAGATTCAAACCTACGGTCAGCTGTTCCAGAACCCCGCGGTTCTCGGCCCGCTCGGCCGCCGAGCGACGCTCATGCAGCTCGGCGGTTACGCCGGGCAGCTGAACGGAGCGCTGGATGCCTTTGCCAACACCCGCGATGCTCCGACCGCAGCCGCCGCGCTGGATGCCGTCTCGAGGCAGATCGACGCGCTGGCCCGCCTGATAGCAGGGACCCAATGACCCAGTCTCGCCGATCCGGCGCCTCCTGGTTCCGAGTCGCCGGTTGTGTCGCGCTTCTCGTCGGTATCGCCGGCACCGGGAGCGCTCAGGTCAAGCGACAGCCCGCCGCGATCGCGGGCGCGGCTACTGCCGGCGGGAGCATCGTCTCGAAGGTCATCGACGCCTGTCAGTTCGCCCCAGCGGATTCGCTGGAGAAGTATCTCGATGTCGGAATCAGGCCCCATTTCCCGATCGAGGCCCACAAGGACGGCCATCACTTGAAGATCAGCGGCCCCAACGTCACTGACGTCAAGTGCCCGAACCTGCGGGTCGAGATCAAGACCAACGTCAAGTACCAGGACACGCGGGGGCTGGTCCAGTTCGAGTCGTCGGGACACATCCGGTTCGGATCGCCGCTCAAGTTGTTGGTCCAGTACCGGTCGACGCCGGGTCAACCAGTCAAGCCGCTCGATGTCCTGAGCGCGGCGGCCTGCTTCACGAACATCACCGTGACCGAGCTCAACCTGAACAACGTGCCCAACTGGATCGACAATGGTTACGTCCGGAGCCTGGTGCAGCAGCAGTTGGTCCCGAGCGCCTGTGTCCCGGTGGTGACGTTCGTTCGGCTGTACGTGGCGCAGGGCGGGGCGTTGTAGCGCTCGAACCCGACCGCGGTGGCATCAACAACGGAGGGCCCATGAACAACCGTCTCGGAATCGGCCTGGTGTTAGCGATGGCGGTCGCCGGGCAGCTCGCCGCGGCCCAACCGCCGAGAAACCTGCCGGCGCGAACTGGGACGTCCGGCGGATGCGTTCAGGCCGCCTGGACCTGGTGGCGGACCCACGGCGAGGGGGGCAAGATCACCTGCTCGGCCGATCCCACCCGACCGGCCATCCTGCTGGTGCACGGCCTCCATCAGGAAGCCCGAACCTGGACCGCGCCGTCGTACGTCGAGTTCTCCTACGACTATCGCAACAAGCCGGCTGCCAAGACGGTGAGCGGACCTAACGTTGGCATCTACAAGGTCGGAGTCTCGGAGTGGCTCTACGGGAAAGACCGGGCGGGATGGGACACGGCGGTCAACTGGTTCGACTTTCTGGTCGCTCAAGGCTACACCGTCGCCACGTGGAGCCAACCCGGACTCACTTTCGGCGACGCCGTCCCATCGGCGCTCGCGGCGTTCGATTCGCTCCTGGCCCAGACTCGGGCGCGCTCGCCCGCGGCCCCACCGCCGGTCGTCCTGCTCGGCCACAGCCGGGGTGGCCTCCTGATTCGGCGAATCCTCAAGGACCGGGGCAGCGGCGGCCGTGTGAAGATGGTCGCCACGCTCCACTCGCCCCATGGCGGCAGCGACCTCGGGCGCTGGCCCGGGCGGCTCGCCGCCGAGGCCACGGACCTCGTCGATTGTTGCCTGCCGGGCTGGATGGCGGGGCCCTTCAAGAAAGTCGTCGGTGACCTGATCACCGAGGCGATGAGGCCGATCACCAAGCTCAAGATGGACGACGAGAGCCGAGAGCTGATTCCCGACGGACCGCTGCTTCGGGACCTCGCCAACGGGGAGCGCGCGCTTCCCGACGTCAAGTATTACACCTTCGGCGGCGTGAACCCCCGGGTTTACCGCGTCTATGCCTGGGTATTCGGAACCCCGACCGTCGGGAGCTCCGTGACCACCACCGCGACCCCGACCGAGATCGACGGTTTGTCGCCGATCCTCGACGCGGTCCGAGACTTCGCCGACGAGCTGACGCCGGGCAAGGGCGATGCTCTGGTGTCCGATCAGCGCTCGCGGCTTCCCTGGTCGACTCACGCGACCGACCAACTGAACCACGCCGAGGTCCTCTGGGATCGGCCGCTCCAGCAGCGAGTGGTCCAACTGATCGAGGCGGCCGGCCGGGCGGTGGCCCGATTCCGCCCCTGAACCTCCGCCGTCTGGATTACTTCACCGGCTCTGGCGTTGTGGGGTAGAGCCCCGCTTCCGCCAGCCGTTGATAGAACGGCTTCAGCTTCGCAAGGAAGGCGTTGGCCTCGACGACGGCCCCTGGAACATCGCGCTTTAGCAAATCGACAGTCTGTCGATTGCCCTCGCTCAGCTTGACGTGGGCATTGCCGATGTCGTTCGAGACGAAGAGCATTCGGATCGGCAGCGCCCGGCGGAACTCGTTGAAGTCGATGTTGGAGAAGTCCTCCCCCGGGGTTCGAATTCCCAGCTTCCGTTTCATGCTCGCGAGATCCGCGGTGAGCGAGTCCATCGCCGCCTTGATCGGCGCCGGCGTCTTGGTCGAATCGGGCATCGCTTTCTTGATGGCGCCGATCTGATCGTCGGCGTCCCGAATGGCGTCGGTCGCGGCGGTGACCCGAGCATTGAGGGCGTGGAGCTCCTTCAGGACATCGAACCGCTCATTCAGGTCCGCCTCGGCGATCTGGACGTCGGGATCGAGCTTGACCTGGATCCGTCCGGTGCCCCCTTCCTTCCCGTTCACGAATAGGGCGGCAGTGTAGGCACCGGGCAGCACCTTGGGACCGTCGCGACCGCTCCCGAAGAACGAAAATGGCCCGCCGGCTTGCTGGCGCTTGGATGGTGGGAGGGGATCGACCCGGAGGTCCCAGACGATCGTGTTGACGCCGGCCCCCAGCTTGTCCTTGAAGGCATCGCCCTTGAGCTCACGAATCGTCGCCCCGGACGCATCCTTGATGACCAGCCTGGCACTATCCGCCTTGTTCTTGAGGTAATAGCCGACGTGGGCTCCGACCTTGGGATTTTCTCCCAAGAACCGCATGTCGCCCTCGAACTCCCGCATCCGGTCCTCGGCTCGGACCTGATGGGTGGCCGGCTCGATGTCGAACACGTGAACGTCTTTGGTGGCCGCCGCCGAGTACTGCTGGATCGGGGTGAGGTCGTCGAGAATCCAGATCGCTCGGCCGTGGGTGGCGAGGATCATGTCGTTATCGCGGGGGTGCAGCGTGATCTCGTAGACCGGTACCGTCGGCAGATTCGCCTTGAGCCGGACCCACCCGCGGCCTCGGTCGGTGGTGACGAAGACCCCCGTTTCGGTGGCGAGATAAAGCACCTCGGCGTTCTTGTGATCCTCGGTGATCGAGCGGGCCACCTGGCCGGCCGGCAGATTCCCGGCGATCGACTTGAACGAGGCGCCGTAGTCGGCGCTCGCGTAGACGTAGGTCCCGTAGTCGCCGGTCCGGTGGCCATCGTAGGTGACGTACACCGTTCCCTCGGCGAACTTCGACGGCTCGACCTTCGACACGTAGGCGTGCTTGGGGGCCCCCGGCACCTTACCGGTCGCGTTGGTCCAGGTGGCGCCGCCATCGCGGGACACGTGCACCTGGCCGTCGTCGGACCCGGTGTAGAGAAGTCCCTGCTTCAGCTTCGATTCGCCGATCGTGAAGAGCGTGCCGTACACCGAGACGCCGTCGTTCTTGGCGATCTTGATGTCCTTGCCCTTGACTCCCATCAACTCGATCGTGTCGCGATCGACGCCTAACGTCAGATCTCCGCTCACGGCCTTCCAGGAATGGCCCCGATCGGTCGATTTGTACAGCTTGTTGGCCCCGGCGTAGAGCGTCGCGGGGTCGTGGGGCGACAGCATGATCGGGGTGTCCCAGTTCCATCGGAGCGGCTTGTCGTCGGGGCCCGCCTCCGGGCGGACGCTCTTCCTCTCGTTGGTGACCCGGTCGATCCGGGCGATGTTGCCATCCTGCGACTCGGCGTAGATGATCCGATGGTTGGTCGGATCGATCAGTCCGACGAAGCCGTCGCCGCCCTGAACCACGAACCAGTCGTCGTTGGCGCTGCCATCATTGGACCGAACCTGACTGGGCCCGCACCAGGTGTTGTTGTCCTGCAAGCCACCGCAGACCGTGTACGGCGTCTGCATGTCGACGCCCACGTGATAGAACTGGCCGAGCGGCAGATGAGGGAGCCACATCCATTTGACGCCCTTGTCGCGACTGATTCCGATGCCGCCATCGCCCCCGATCATCAAGTGATCCGGATCGGCCGGATTGATCCACATCGCGTGGTAGTCGACGTGGATCTTCTCCTCCATCGCTCGGGTGGTCTTCCCGCCATCGTCGGACACGAGCAGTTGGACTCCGGGAACGTAGAGTCGGAGGTCGTTGCGTGGATCCACTTTGATGACCGCGAAATACATCGGGCGGGGATTGCTCGAGCCCATCTTCCGCCAACTGGTGCCGGCGTCGTCGCTCCGGTAGATGCCACTCTGGGTCGGGTGCTCGATTCGGGCGTAGACGATGTTCGGGTTGGGGCGGAAGAGGTCGATCCCGATCCTGCCCAACGAGCCCTCGGGAATCCCCTTCGTCAGCTTGGTCCAGGTCCGGCCGGCGTCGGCGGTCTTCCAGAGAGCGCTGTTGGGACCCCCACCGTTGAAGCCCCAGGTGGCCCGCCGCCGCTGATACGTGGCCGCGTAGAGAACCTTGTTGTTGGTGGGATCCATGACGATCTCGGTGCCGCCGGCGTCGGGCCCGGCATCGAGGACCTTGGTCCAGCTGAGGCCACCATCGGTCGTTTTGTACACCCCGCGTTCGCCGCCCGATTTCCAGAGATCACCCAAGGCTCCGACGTAGACCACGTCGGGATCGACCGGGTCGACTACGATCCGCGCCACCTGCTTCGAGTCGCGGAGCCCCATGTGTTTCCAGGACTTGCCGCCGTCGGTCGACTTGTAGACGCCATCGCCCCAGGAGGAACTCTGGCGGTTGTTGGGCTCACCGGTCCCGACCCACACCAGGTTGGGATCGTCGGCCCCGATCGCCACCGCCCCGATCGAAGCCGAGGGTCCAGCGGCATCGAACACCGGCTCGACCGTGATCCCACCGTTAACGGTCTTCCACACCCCGCCCGTGGCGGTGGCGATGTAGAAGACGTTGGGGTTCCGGGTCAGGACTGCGAGGTCGTCGATCCGCCCGCTCGGAGTCGCCGGCCCGATGCTCCGGAACTTGAGGCCGTCGAAGGGACCGGGTGTTTGGCTAACGGCGATCCCGGGAAGTACGAGGGCGGCGCTCAAGGCGACGGCCCATGTCGATTGGGGCACGGTCAACTCCATCGGACGGATGTCGAGGTGGTGGAACTCGTTAAGGATATCGCCGGCCGGGCTACGTCGATAGAGCTTGTTAGCGGGTCGGCCCCTCATTCAGGTGTCGGTGCGACGGTCTCAACTCGCAGGTGCGGTGGTCACGCTCCTTTGGACGGCCCCACTCTCGGGACAGCCGTCGGGGATTTTTCGAGGTCAGGTGACCGACTCGCTCGGTCGCCGCAACGGATCCCCGACTTGGTCGTCGAAGGGGGCCGGTTTGCCAAGCCGGCCGAATACGCTTTCACCACCCGCTACGACGACTTCTTCCGCCGCCGCGCTTTTCGATCGGGAACGTTCCGAACCCGCGAAGACGCATTGTTCCAGTCCGCTTTTCAGACGGCCGAACTGCTCAGGGGGATCCCCGGCGTCTTCGTCCGGTTCAGCCAGGGTGGCCTGAGTGTCGCCTTCAGTGCCTGCCGCGAGTCCTACGCCAAGGTTTCGGTATGGATCGACGGGGCCAGAGTCATCACCGACAATCACAACGAGGCCCTCACCTATCTGCGCCCCGAAGATATCGAGATGATCGAGGTCTACCGCCGGTCGGGGCAGATCCCCGGGGAATTCCTCGGTGACTCCTGCGCCGCCATTGTCATCTGGACTCGTTAGGCCGCTACTGGCGCTTCGACTCCTCCCAGTGGACCCGATTGAAGAGCAGCGTGTTCAGGGTGATCGCGCCAGGCACCGGACAGTGGTCGACACAACTCCCCTCGTACCAGCACTCCCCACCGTACATCACCATCGGGGGGCCGCCCTTGATGGTGCTGGGAATGAAGAGATCGGCCTGACACACCAGGACGCAGAGGTTACAACCGATGCAGACTACCTCGTCGATCTCGATCGGTGAGAAGACCGACGGATCGGGCACCGCCATGATCGGCTCGGTCACCGTTTCCTCCTGGCCTCGAGGTAGTCGCGGTTCTCCCGTTGGTAATTATCGGGCAAATCCCCATAGTAGTCGAGCGGGATCTGGCGGCTCGCGACGCCACCCTCGGTTGGTCGCACGGCGACGAACTGCCGCCATTCCGGAGGATCGATCCCCGGGTAATCGAGCCGGCTGAAGTGCAGCGTTTTGGAGCTCGCCTTTCGCGCCAGGCACGAGTGCACCACGATTGTGGCCGTCGTCAGGATGTTGAGCACCTCCTGGATCCGGATCAGGTCGTGCGGGTTGCGGGCAACCAGCCTGCTCGCCTCCTGCCGCTCCAGTTCATCGAGTGCGGCGATCCCGCGCACCAGCAGCTGGTCGGTCTTGAAGGCCCCACAGTGATGCTGCATCACCCGGGTGATCGCGAAGTTGAGCTCCTGCCAGGTGACCTCCTTCTCATTGCCCAGGGGCCGGTAGAGCCGAGCCCGCTGCTCCTCGACCTGCGGCTCGTGAAGGGCAACGTCGCCCACCTGTTTCGCGTACCGGGCCGCGTGACGGCCGGCATAGTGACCGGTCGCGCAAGCATGGCCATAACAATTGGACGCGAACAGCGCGTCGCCCGCGGCGTAGAGCCCTTCGAGATTCGTCCGGAGGTGCCAGTCGTTCATCAAGCCGCCCGGCAACCCGAAGAATTGCCGCTCCTGAGGAAGGAACGCGCCCGACTTCCACCCGTCGCCGTAGCTCTGGAGCATGTGCTTCGCCGGATCGAAGCCGGCCTGGGTGTAGGCCTGCATGATCGGGATCTTCATTTTCCCTTCATTGCCGATCATGACTCCCCAAATGACCCGGCGCTCCATTTCCGGCATCCGGCTCAAGTCGGCGTAGAGCGGAAGCTTGTATCCTCGCTTCAGCAGCTCGTCGACCGGAAGGGTCTCCGGCCCGGTGAGCTCGTAGACCGGAAAGTCGGGCTCTCCTCCGCCCTTCAGAAAGAATTTCTGGCCCGGCGCGGGGCGGTAGCGCTCCGAGACCGTCGCCAGCTCGCGTCCGTCGCGGTCGAGCCAAGGAATTTCCCGGCCCTCGGCGTCGACCATGGTGCAGGCATACCAGGAATTGTGGTTGTTGCCGGCGCCGTAGGGCGGAAACGAACGGGTCCCCGACCATTCCGCCTTGATGGCTTTCTCGAGCATCGTGAACTCGGCGCCGATCCGCCAACTCATCGCGTGGGCATCACCGGTGCATTGCGGGGGACGGAACTCGGAGATCCCCGGAGCGCCGATGGTGAAAAGCCAAATCCGGGTTGGCCGCGAGGTGCAGAGAACCGTCGCCTTGGCGCGAATTACCACGCACTTCCCGGTCCGACCGTTGATGCCCACGGCACCGACCACTCGGCCTCCGAAGCGGCCCCCTTCGGTGAGCAACCCCGTCGCCATCGTTCGTTCGATGAACTTGGCCCCGCGCCGCTTGGCGCCGCGGAGCTGGGCGTGTTTGAAGGTCTGGCCCCAGACGCGGATGTTGAACCGGTTCTCGTAGTCGTAGGCGAACAACAGCTTGGTTTTCTCGTCTCGGAACTCGGCGCCGACGAACTGGTCGTCGGTATCGCGGATCTTGCCGCGGGCCGCTTCGATGTCGAGGAGGCGATCCCACCCCTCACGGCACTCGATGTAATGGGAGATCCCGTTGTTGAAGCCGTCGTGGGCCCGAATCATCGCGTCAACCAACTCTTCCGGAATCACCTTGGAGCAGGGGTTGGTGGCCGCTGATTCCCAGTGGTCACTTCCCGAGCCGCTGGCTCCGCTGGCGATGGTCGCCGCTTTCTCGAGGACGATCACCCGAGCGCCCGCGTCGCAGGCGCCCGAAGCGGCCATGCAACCGGCGGCCCCACCGCCGAGCACCAACACGTCGGTGTCGAGTCGCTCGACCTGGTCGAACTCGATGGGATAGGGCCACGGTACCGGGGAGGGAATCACGCTGGTTTCACCTTGGTTCCTGTCGCCAGACTGACCGCCACCAAGACCACCGCCGACACCGCGAACGCGATCAGCAGCGCCAGATCGATATTGAAAAGCCCGTGGAGAGGCCCGGGAGCTCCGGCCAGAAACGCGGCGACCCCAATGGCGCCGCCGACCGCCATCGCGGCGTAGGCACCCTTGGTCGTGGCGCCGGACCAGAGGAGGCCCCCGAGCAACGGGACCAGCATGCTCGCCATGTAGGGGTAGTTGAAGATGATAATGGTGTCGAGAATGCCCCGCGCCGTCAGAGCCGCGACGACCCCCACCAGCAGCGACCCGACCACCGCCAGGCGGACGTAGCGGGTCACGTGAGGTAGGTCGTCGAGCTCGGCCGTGGGATGGAGCACTTTGTTGTAGAAATCCCGGGAGAAGCAGCCGGCCAGGGAGATCAGCAGCGCATTGGCGGTCGACATCGCGGCGGCGAGGAGGGCCGACACGACGATCCCGCCGACCACCGGCGGCAGGCTGGTCCGGATCACGTGGGTCATCAACCCGTCGTTGGGCACCGAGGGAAAAGCCTGCCGGCCCGCCGCCCCGATGAACGAGGCGCAGAAGCTGACGGCGACGACCAAGACGCCCGAGATGATGCAGGCCCATTTGGCCACCGACGCGCTCCGGGACGACTGGTAACGGATGAAGGCATCGTAGGAGACCGAGATCGAGAAGAGAAACGGGGTGATCAAGAACACGGCCCGCCGGCCCATCCCGTCCGGAATGAACGCCGCCGCGAGCAGTGTCCCGGGCGCCCCGGCGTCGGTTTGCGTCGCCGCCGCGACCGCCGCCAGCGGGATCCCGACCATGATGATCGCGACTTGGATGAAGTCGACCACCACCACGCCCCACATCCCGCTCATCGCGTTCGAGATGAGGATGACCGCTCCGATCCCGACGACCGCGTGCGAGAACTGAATCCCGAACCCGGACAAGATCGCCCCGCAAGCCATCAATTGGGCGGCGAAGATGCCAAGCAAGCTCGGGATGTTGGAGATCCAGGCCCACATTCGAACCCAACGCCGCTCCCCGAAACGGTGGGAGAAGAAGTCGATCGGAACAAATCCACCGATTTCCCGGAGCCTTTTGCGGCCACCAGACCGGCAAGGACCAGCCCGGCGCCACAACCGAGGCCGTACCACATGCCAGGCCAGAGGCCGGACTCCGCCCCAGTTTCGGCGCCCCCGAGCACCACGCCCGCGCCGATCTGAACCGCCGCCAAGGAGGCGGTCGTCAGCGGGAGGCCAAGACGGCGCCCGGCGATCAGGTAATCGGAGGCTGACTTGATTCGACTGCTGAGGAGGGCGCCGACCACCAGGGTGATCAGGAGGTAGACCACGACGGCGATCAGCATCGCCAATGTTACCGGCCCCCTCCGGGGGCTTCAAGGCCGAGGCCGAAGCTGACGGTCGTTCCGGTCGGATCGAGGTGGCGGGCGAAGCCCCTCGCCGTACCAATATCGCTGAGTCACGCTGTCCGGGTTCTTCCGGAGCCAATCGAGGCCGGCCCGCGGCATCAGCCGGAAGTAGTGCCAATCGCCGTGGATGTCGAACTTCCGGGTCGAGGTGACCGCCTTCACCCCCCGCAGACGGGTCAGCCGCTGCCCGCGCCGCCGGCCGAGCGCGCGGGCCCGCCAGAGCAAGTCGACGTCCTCGGCGTACTGAAGGCCTTCATTGTATCCGCCTAACGACTCGAAATCGGCTCGCCGGAAGAACACCGCGCCGGTGTCCATGCCGGTGAGCCACAATACTGGTACGAACGCCGCGTAGGTGAGCGCGATCCCAACCGACCAACGGTCCAGGGTGACGCCGGTCGCCCCGGCCACGACTCGCCCGGTGGCCATCGCCCGATCGATGGCCGCGAAGGTATCGGGATGGACCTTGCTATCGGCATCGATGAACACCAGAATCTCGCCGCGGGCCGCCCGGGCCCCGGCGTTCCGGACCGCTGCGATCGTGCGGGGAATTGCCGGCACGACGGCGCAGCCGGCAGCCCGGGCAAGCTCGCCGGTCTCGTCGGTCGACCCGTTGTCGGCGACGATCACTTCGACCTGATCCGGTCCCCGCGGATATCGGTGGCGAGCTTCCGCCACCGTTTGCAGCAAGCGGGGCAGGTAAGCCGCCTCGTTCCAGGCGGGTATCACGACCGAGAAGCGCGGTGGCTCCATCTCCAACCCCATATCAGCGGGTGAGTTGCCCGCAGACCGTCCGCCGGCAGACGAGTCCACGTGCAATCCCCGCGCCCGAGCGAACCCGCTCAGTTGCTCATCCCGGGGCTACGGCTTCTCGATCGCCTTCGGCACCGGGGGATAGAGCCCCGCTTCGAGCAGACGCTGGTAGAACGGCTTGAGCCGCCCCAGGAACGCGTTGGCCTGATCGATGACCGCGGGGACCTCGGCCTTCACCTCGTTCCATTGCGCCAGATCGGTCTCGCTGGGCGGCACGGTCGCGCCGCCGACACTGCCGACGACCCCGCTCACCTTGAAGGTGATCACGTTGCGGAACTCGGCGAAATCGAATTCCGACTCGTCGCCCTCGTCGCGAATGAAGAACTTCTTCTTGAGCGGCTCGATTTCCTTGGTGAGGCTATCGAGGGCCGCCCGAAGGGGGGCGGGCGTCGCGGTGGTGTCCGCCAGCGCCGTTTTGATCTTTCCGAGTTCGGTGTTCGCCGTCCGCACCGCAGTACTCGCTTCACTGAGGCGCGCCTGGAGCCGCTGGCCTTCTTTCAAAAGATCGAAGCGTCGCTGCCGATCGGCGTCGGTGATGGTGATTTCGCGGTCGCCCCGCACCACCACCGGCGCCGCCGCCACTTCTTTCCCGTTGACGATCAGGGTTGCTCGGAAGTCGCCCGGCAGGACTCTCGGTCCCGGAGTGCCCCGTGGGCCGCCGCTCCCGCCGCCAAAAAAGCCACCGCCACCGCCACTCGGGGCCCCCTTCGGCGCCGGAATCGGCTCGATCTGGAGATCCCAAGTGACCGCGTTCATGCCTTGGGCGAGGCCGTCCTTCATGTCGTCGCCTTTGATCTCCCGAATCTGATTTCCGACATTGTCCTTGATCACGAGACGGGCACTGTCGGCCTTCGCCTTGAGTTGGTAGCGAATCACGGCTCCCCGCGCCGGATTGTCGCCGAGGAATTGCATGTCGCCCTGACTCGAGTAGTATCGGAATCCGGCCGACGACCGCTGTTCGACCGGCGCCATCGTGTAGATGTGAGCGTCGGCCGCCTGGGCCTTGGCCGCTTCCTGAAACGGAGTGAGGTCGTCGAGAATCCAGATCGCCCGGCCATGGGTCGCCAGGATCATGGCGTTGTCCCGAGGATGGAGGGTAATCTCGTAGATCGGCACGGTGGGCAGGTTGGCCCGGACCCGAGTCCAGGTCCTCCCGCGGTCGATGGTGACATAAATGCCGGTCTCGGTGGCGAGATAGAGCACCTCGCTGTTCTTGAGGTCCTCGGTGATCGACCGGGCGACTTCTCCTTTTGGCAAGTTCCCGGCGATCGACCGCCACGAAGCGCCATAGTCGGTGCTGGCGTATACATAGGATCCGTAGTCGCCGGTTCGATGGGCGTCGATCGTGACGTAAACCGTTCCCTCGTCGAACTTCGAGGGCGCCACTCGGGAGACATACGCCCACCGGGGCGCGCCGGGGATCTTGGTCGTGACGTTGGTCCAGCTGGCGCCGCCGTCGCGGGTCACGCTCAGTTGGCCGTCATCGGATCCGGCGTAGATCAATCCGGCCCTTCTTGGCGATTCGGCGACGGTGAATAGAGTGGCGTAGTCCTGGACCCCGTCGTTCTTGGCCAGCTTCACATCCTTCAGCTTCGACCCCATCAGCTCGAAGGTGTCGCGATCGGCGCCCGTGGTGAGATCGCCGCTGATCGCTTTCCAGGAGTGTCCCCGATCGGTCGACTGGAAGAGCCGGTTGGCGCCGATGTATACGGTGGCGGGGTCGTGGGGCGATATGATGAACGGGGTGTCCCAGTTCCAGCGGTACGCTTTTTCGCCGCTCGGCGCCTCGGGACGGATGCCCTTCTGTTCTCCGGTCACCTTGTCCATCCGGGACAGGTAGCCCTCCTGCGACGAGGTGTAGATGGTCCGGGCATTGGTCGGATCGATCAGGTTGACGAATCCGTCGCCACCGGGAATCGTCCACCAGTCGGCATCGCCGATGCCCTCCCGGTCGCGCACCTGGCTCGGCCCGCACCAGCTCTGGTTGTCTTGAAGGCCACCGCAGACGTTGAACGGGGTCTGCATGTCGTAGCCGACGCGGTAGAACTGGCCCACGGCCAAATGGGGAAGCCAGAGCCACTTCTTGCCCCGATCTCGGGTGAGGGCGACACCCCCGTCGTTGCCGATGATCAGGTGATTCGGGTTGCGGGGGTTGATCCACATCGCGTGGTGATCGACGTGGATCCGCTCGGCGCCGTCGTATCGAAACGTCTTGCCGCCGTCGTCGGAGATCGCCATCGGCGTCTCCGGGAGGTAGATCCGGAGATCGTTGGTCGGGTCGACTCGAATGATCCCGAAATACATCGGCCGGCCGTTATGGGATCCCATCTTCCGCCAGGACGTCCCGGCATCGTCGCTCCGGTACACGCCGCCTTGCTTGTCGTGCTCGACCCGAGCGTAGAGGATGTTGGGGTTGGCACGATGGACATCGAGCCCGATGCGTCCCAACGACCCTTCGGGAAGGCCTTTGGCGAGCTTGGTCCAGGTTCGGCCGGCGTCGGCGGTTTTCCAGATCCCGCTGTTGGGACCTCCGCCGTTGAATCCAAAACTGGCCCGGCGCCGCTGGTAGGTCGCCGCGTAGATCACTTTGTGGTTGCCCGGATCCATCACCATCTCGGTGCCCCCGGCGTCGGGGCCGGCGTCGAGGACCTTGGCCCAGGTGAGGCCGCCGTCCACGGTCTTGAAGATCCCGCGGTCGCCGCCGGAACGCCAGAGATCGCCTAACGCCGCGACGTACACCACTTCCGGATCGATCGGGTCGATCAGAATCCGGGCGATCTGCTTCGAGGTCGCCAGCCCCATTTTCTTCCAGGTCTTCCCGCCGTCGGTCGATTTGTAGACTCCGTCGCCCCAGGAGGAACTCTGCCGATTGTTGCCCTCTCCGGTGCCGACCCAGACGAGATTGGGGTCATCCCCGGGAATCGCCACCGCCCCGATCGAGGCCGTCGCGGCGGAGTCGAAAACCGGGGTCACCGTGATCCCACCGTTCTCGGTCTTCCAGAGGCCGCCGGTCGCGGTGGCGATATAGAACACGTCGGGGTTCCGCTCCAACACCGCCAGATCGTCGATGCGCCCGCTCATCCCGGCCGGTCCGATGTTACGGAACTTGAGCTTGTCGAATGGCCCCTGCGCGAGGGCGTCGACGATTGGGGCTTGGGACACGGCAATGGCGAGAACGACGAGGGACCGTAGGGCAGGCGACACGATCAGACCTCCGAGTACCGGCGGGTTCGGGGCGGGAACGTATCGCCGCTCTCAGAAGCAGACAACCGCCCCCCGAACCGGGCCCCGATGGCTCAGGCTCCGGTCGAGAGGCAATGGAGTCCAGTCCGCGCTTGGCCAGCGCGGGGGGTGCGTCAGGGCGCGAGAGCCGACATCAGCGTGAACGCCACCGACGCCTGGGCCCCAGCGCCGGCGGTCACCTGCGTGGGAACTAGCGGACTGGTCGTGAAGGTGACCCCGGTGGGCGCGACGATCGACAGGGAATAACTTCCCGGAAGCAGATAGCGAAACCGCGCCTCGTAAACCCCGTCCCCGTCGGGGTCGGAGAAGGTCCCGGCCTCCCCATCCAGCCCGGCCTTGAACGCCGCCAGGGTCACCGCACTGCCGCCGAGCACCGGCAGATTGACCCCGCTCCCCAGTCGGAGCGTCGCGATCACGGTCGCGGCGACCGACGTCTGGGCGCCCTTGATCACTGGGTGAAGCACCCACTGGCCCGAGTTGCCGGCGAGTTTCCCAAAGCTCTGAGCGACGTCGAAGTCGACCAGGAGATCCTGGTCGCTCGAGATCGACAACTCCGTGGAACCGTCAAACTGGACCTTGAGTCCCGACTGCGCCAAGCTCGGCATCTGGAGCGTACCGGCGACCTGGGCGCCTGCCGGGAGCCCGGAATAGGTACTCGATGAGGCGTAGATATCGGTGCCACCCGTCGCGTTCGCAACCGCGACGTACCCACCGGTGATCACGAATCGAAGCTCGCTATAGGATCCGGCCGGCACCTCAGCCTCGTCCACGAGTGTTGCCGTGGTGTTCGCCAGGGTGACGAGATCAGTCGTCACCGCGTCAGCACGGAGCACGACCTTGCCTTGGGAACCTCCCTGCAGATAGACCTCGGAGATCGTCACCACGGCTGCCTCGACGTCGCCCGGAGCATCCGTCAGCCGCACTGTCACCCGAGGACCGTTACCCCCCATCGGGTTATCGTCGTTGCAGCCGGTCACTCCGAGTGCGGCGCCCAAGAAAATGACCGCGAGCCTTAGGGATCCGCTTTGCATCGCGACACACTCCTTGCCCAGCCAATGGTTCAACGGTGGAGACCCGACGATTGGGAGAACCCGATCGTGGGTCGGCAAGGATATGACGAAAAGGACCGGCTCGGGTGGCACAGCGGGATGGCGGAAACCGGCCACGCTCGCCGGATCGCCACTCGTTAGCAGCGCGCCGGCCTCGGCAGCATCACTTGCTCGCCGTCCGCGGCGAACGGGCCTCGGGCCATCAGGACCCAGTTCGCTTCGCCCGGCGACAGCGCTTCGGCGCCGCCACCCAAGTCGTGCGGCTCGACCGCCCAGCTGCCGGCGACTCGGTCGGTGGCGAAGTACAGCAGGACCTCATCGAGCGGCTCTCCCCAGATCCCGACGATCTCGTCGAGAGACGGCATCCGCGCGGCGATGGCGTCGTAGACCCGGAGAGTGGCGCCGCGCCGCTCGGCCACCACCGCGGCATCGAGCGCCTCGGCGTACCGGATCGCGGTGGCGAACTCGACGAACCCCCAGCACGCCTTTTCGTCCCGAACGCCCAGCCGGTCGGACACCGGGGTCCGGCGATCGATCAGCGAGTGAACCAGGGCGAGGTCGGCGGCATTCGTTAGGTCGAGCCCGCGACTTCCGATCGGCTCGGTCGGACCCGGCCTGCCTCGGCCGATCCACTCGGGGATGACCCGGAAGCCGAACCCCTCGAAGTATTCCGGATGAAGCGTCGTGAGCACCAGCGTCTCGAACGAAGGCGCCGCAAAGGCGATCAACTCCTCGATCAACCCCCGGAAGAGACCCCGCCGTCGGTGGTTCGGGTCGGTGGCCACGCCATGAACGCCGCCAACCACCTGGTCCCGGCCCATCACCCACAACGGGAGCCGGAGCAGCCCGACGTGACTGAGCACACGGTCGCCCTCCCGGACGACGAACGGCGTCGAGGCCGCCTCCCAGGGAACCCCGAAGGCCGCCCCCTGGCGCCGCCCCCGCGAAACGCCGGGAAACGCGATCTCGAGAAGCTCGAAGACTCGGTCGCCCAGGCCCGGATCGTGTTGGTACGAGGTCCGATAGGTCGCCGGCATCGGGGTCGCTCCAATTCGGCCGGACCAATATCGGCGGGCCTCCCCCTCTTGCGGAACTCGCGGCCGCCAATATAGTTGTTACTACCAACTATGACCGACTCCCCCGGCAGGACCCGCAAGCCAGCCGCCACCGCAGAGGCCCTCGAGCTCTACGAAGCCCTCAACGGGCTGGTTCGGGTTTACCAGTTCCGCGACCGGGACCGGATCTGCTGTCACGACGTCTCGGTCACCCAGTGCTACGCCCTCGAGGCACTGGTCCGGATCGGCCCCTGCACCCTCAACCAGCTGGCGGCCGAGCTGTACCTCGACAAGAGCACCGCCAGCCGGGTGGTCGCCACCCTCCTTCGCAAGAGCTATCTGACCCGGCGACCGCATCCCGGCGACGCCCGGGCCAGTTGGCTCGAGGTCGCCCCGCGCGGCCGAGCTCTCTGCGAGACGATCAAGTGCGAGTTGGTCGAGGAGCAGAGCGACCTCATCAGCGACCTCGACCCCGACGCCCGTCGCGGCGCCATCACTTTGATCAAGCGGCTGACCGCGAGCGTGGCCGAGCGCTCCGGCGTGAGCTGCGCGGTCTCGTGCTCCTGAGCGCCTTTTTTTTCGAGAGATCGTGGCATGTCCCAGCCTTCTGAGATTCGGATCCGACCGGCGGAACCCAGGGATGCCGACGCGATCGTGGCGATCTACAACCAGGGGATTGATGAGCGAATCGCCACGTTCGAGACTCGGCTCCGAACCCGGGAAGAAATCCGTCACCAGATCGAAACCTTGGCCCGGGGGCTCGCGATGGTGGTGGCTGAGGATCGGACCGGGGCGGTGGTCGGGTGGGCGGGCTATGGCGAGTATCGGCCCCGGGAGTGCTACCGCGGCGTTGGCGATTTCTCGGTCTACGTCGACCGGTCGGCCCGTGGTCGGGGCATCGGGTTGCGGCTCCTCGAGGGCTTGATCGAGGCGGCCCGCGCCTGCGGTTGCTGGAAGCTGGTCGGCCGGATCTTCACCTTCAACCACTCGAGCCTAACGGTCGCCGAGCGGGCCGGCTTCCGCCGAGTGGGCACTTACGAACGACACGCGCAGCTCGACGGCCGGTGGTTGGACGTCGCCATCGTCGAGCGATTGATTCCGGAGAATCAACCATGACCTCGTCGTCGGGATTGCCGGTCGCCATCATCGGAGCCGGCCCAATCGGCCTGGCGGCCGCCGCTCACCTTCACGAACGGGGGGAGCCCTTCGTGATTCTGGAAGCCGGCGCCACCGCCGGCGCCACGGTGAGGGAATGGGCCCACGCCCGAATGTTCTCGCCCTGGAAGTACAACATCGACACCGCCTCGGCCCGGCTGCTCGCCGCCACCGAGTGGACTCGACCTCCGGCCGACGGGTTCCCCACCGGCGGCGACCTCTCCGATCGGTATCTGGAGCCGCTCGCCCGGCACCCCGCGGTGGCCCCTCACCTCCGATTCGGGACCCGGGTCGTCGGCGTGGCCCGGAGCGGGTTCGACCGGATGAGAACCCCGGGCCGAACCCAGGCACCGTTCGCGATTCGGGTGGCGACCGCCCGGGGGGAGGAGGAGGTCCTGGCTCGGGCCGTCATCGATGCCTCGGGAACCTGGAACCAGCCGAACCCGATCGGGGGTTCCGGGCTTCCGGCGTTAGGCGAGCGGGCGGCGGCGGCGGCAATCGCCACCGGGATTCCCGACGTCCTCGGCGCCGAGCGCGCCCGCTACGCCGGGCACCGGATCGCAGTCGTCGGGAGCGGGCACTCGGCGTTCAACGTCGTGCTCGACTTGGTCCGGCTCGCGGAGTCCGCCCCGGGAACCCGGGTCGACTGGATCATTCGGAAGCGGGACATCCGCCAGCTGTTTGGCGGCGGCTCCGCCGACCAGCTCGCTGAACGGGGCAAGCTCGGCCTCCGGGTGGAAGCGCTGATCGCCGCGGGCCGGGTGGCGGTGGCGACCGGGTTTTCGGTCGACCGGGTCGAAACCGCGAGCGGCGGAGTGACCCTCCATTGCCGCGATCGTGCGGTCGGGCCCGTCGACCGGATCATCGCGACGACCGGTTTCCGGCCGGACTTCTCGGCCCTCTCCGAGATCCGTCTCAACCTCGACCCGATCGTGGAGGCCCCGACCGCGCTGGCGCCCCTGATCGACCCCAACGTCCATAGCTGTGGCACCGTTCCGCCCCACGGCGCGGCCCACCTGAGGCACGACGACCCCGACTTCTACCTGGTGGGCATGAAGAGTTACGGCCGGGCCCCAACCTTCCTGTTGATGACCGGGTACGAGCAGATCCGCTCGGTCGTGGCGGCGTTGATTGGCGACCACGAGGCGGCCCGGAAGGTCGAGCTGGCACTGCCGGAAACCGGCGTTTGCTCGACCGCGGGCGTCGCCGGGGCCGCCCAGCCTTGCTGCGACCCCGGCTGTTGTGGCGAGCCGGCGGCCGTCGCGGGGACCAAGGCGTGCTGCGACGATAGCTGCTGTCCCTGATGGATCGCGCCGTCCGCGTTGGCGCGGCCCAGTGCGTGAGTTGGGGCATCCTGTTCTACGGTTTCGGCCTGATCCTCCCGGCGATGAGCGGCGACCTCGCCGGGTCCCCCGTCGCGCTCTCGGGCGCGTTTTCCGCCGCCTTGGCGGTCACGGCCGTCGTCAGCCTCAGGGTGGGCCGGTGGATCGACGAAGGCCACGAGCGAGCGGTTTTTCTGGGAGGAATCGGACTCGGCACGATCTCACTCCTGGCGTGGGCCGCCAGTCGCTCCGTCGCTCATCTCTACCTGGCGATGATCGGAATCGGCGCCGCCATGGCGCTGACCCAGTACGAGCCCGCCTTCGCCCTCATCAATCGGTGGTACCGGAGCACTACCGAGAAGAACCGGGCGCTCATCATCGTCACCCTCCTGGGCGCGCTGGCGGGCCCGATCTTCGTGCCGGCGCTCGGGTTCGCGGTGACGGCGTGGGGGTGGCGGGCCGCGGTGATCGGTGGCGCCGGCGCGCTCCTCGCCACCAGTCTCATCTACCTTGGCATCCTGGAACCCGGCGGGCCCGCTCGCAACGGTGGCGCGCCAGCGGGACGGTTCCCTCGAACGTTGTGGTGGCTCGGGGCGGCGGCATTCCTCTCGAGCTTTGGCGGCACCACGATCGCGGTGCATCTGCCAACCTATCTGGTCGGTCGGGGGGAGTCGCTCGCGGTGCCGGCCGGAGTGATCGCGGCGATGGGGTTGGCGCAGTTCCCCGCTCGTCTCTTGATCGCGCCGGTAGCAACCCGATGGGGCGCCACCCGGGTGCTTGCCACCGCGCTCGCGATGCAGGCCGTCGCCGTGGCGGTCATCGCGACGTTCCGCTCGGCCGTGGCGCTCGTCCTCGCGGGGGCCGCCTTCGGCGCCGGCAACGGGGCGGCCACCATTCTCCGGGCGGTCGGCGCCCGGGAGCAAACCGGCGATGTCGGATACGGCACCGCGGTCGGGCGGCTCGGAGCGTTCGCGGTCGCGGCTCGGGCGGCGGCTCCGCTATCGGCCGGGATCTTGGCGGCGGCGTTGGCGCCCTCGGCGCCGTTCGTGGTGTCGGCTGGGTTGCTGCTGGCGTGGTCGGTTGCCGGCTTCCGGATCGGCGGCCCCCCGGGACTCGATCAGTCGAGCCAGGCCAGCAGCCAGTAGCTGGCGTAGGCCAGGGGCCAGAAGACGAGGACGCCCCCAGTCATCGTCAATCCCCAGAGCATCCCCACCACCGATTCCAACATCGTCTCGACGATCCGCTGCGTAAGGCTCGCACCTCCGTGGGGTCGATGGTCGAGTTGGCCGGCAGTCAGCGGGGAATCGGCTTGACGACGGAATCCCAGCCATAGGCGCTCGCCACCCTCGTCTCGATCTCGGTGATGAGAGGGCCGCCACCGTCGCCGTTGGTCATGACCACCACCCCGTAGCCGTGCCGGAGATGGCCGAGGAGGTCGGCCCGGAATCCCCAGTTGGCGCCGCCGTGGCTGAAGTACCACCCTTCGCCCCGTTTGTCGATGGAAAACCCGACGGCAAACGGGCCGGTGCCCGTCGGAGTCACCATTTCGCGGGCGGCCGCTTGCGAGAGGACCCGGCCTCGCGGCCCGGCCAGCGCCCGTTGCACCTCGATCACGACCCGGGCCAGGTCCGACGGCGTGGTCCAGAGGCCGGCGGCGGCCTGCTCGGGATAGACATGCCATTTGACGTTCATGGCTTGACCGTTGCCCCCGTGGGCCCGGGCGGTTCGGGGCTCGCGGTCGGCGGTGGGCGGCTGCTCGTAGCCGCTTCCGTTCATCTCGAGCGGGCCGAGGACCAGCTCGCGCATCAGGTCGGCAAACGACTTGCCTAACGTTTCGACCAGGGCCAGCTGGACGATCGTGGTGCCGCCGCCGGAGTACTGGAAGCCCGCGAACGGCGGCCGGACGAAGCGGACCGGCCCGACGTTGGAGGGCGACTGTCCCTCGAACAGTTGGGGCAAGCTCGGGCGGGGCGCGTCGGGCTCGTACCCGGGAAACCCGAATCCGTCGCCCGAGCCCGAGGTGTGGCTCAACAAAGCCCGGGCGGTGACTGGCGCGTCGGTAGTGGCCGCCGACCGGGGCACCCGCCAGGAGCGGAGCATCGCGTTGATGTCGGCATCGAGCGAGGCCTTGCCGGCGGCGGCCGCCGCCAGGAACGCCATCGCCGTCACCGGTTTACTGATCGAGGCGGCTTGGAACAGGGTGCTCTCGTCGACCGATCCGCCGGCCGACACGTCGGCCACTCCGTATCCTTTCGCCCAATGGATCCGGAAATCCTTGATGACCGCGATGCTCATCCCGGGCACCCGGAACCGGCGCATCAGGCCGCTGACGGTGAACGAATCGAGGCCCTGGCGATCGGGGATCTGGGCGGCCTCGATCTTGGCGATGAAGCCGGCAGGCGAGTCCTGCGCCCAAGCACCGTGGCCGAGCGCCGGTGCCGCCATCAACGCGGCGACGATGAGTCCGAGCGGTATTTTTGTCATGCCAGGGAAGCTACCGGCGAACGTCGGAACCGGTAGAGGCTCTCGTGACGGCCGGTCCGATCCCGGTATTTTGGCATCGATGCGAATCACCACACCCCCGGCGCCGCCGGCGCTTCTCGGCTGACGCTCGATGGATCTCGCCACGCTGGAGCGGCTGATCGTCGCCCAGTTTACCGCTCGGGCCGGCGATTGGGGCCTCTCGGCCGCCTCGCTCACGGTTCGCCATGTCCTCAACTGGGGGGGCTTCGTCAACCTGTCGTTTCGGATCGAGGACGGGTCCCGGCGGTTCCACCTCAAGATCACCGCCGATCCGGACGCGCAGGACGCGCTGGCTTCTTGGTATCGGGTCCATGCCGATCTGACGGCGAGGTACCACGCGCCCCCGGTCATCGACTGGGTGTCGATCGGGGACACCGGCCATCGGGGCTTGCTGTTTCCTCACCTCGAGGGCGCCACTCCCACCGGGTGGACTCGTTGGTTGCGCCAGGCGATCGCGCCGGTGCTCCAATCGCTCCACGCCGATCGCGACCTCCGCGACCGGGCTCGCCCGGGCCAGGAGGCGGGTAGCTGCGCGGCCGGCTACCTCGACGATTTCCACCGGCGCTTCATCGGGGATCTCGCTTTCGTATCGGCCGACCCGCCGGCGTTCGTGACCGCCGCCACCCTCGCCTGGATGCGGGAGGAAGCCGACCGGCTCGCGAATGTGGTGGCCCGGTCGCCGGCGTTCGCCCGGCCCGCGGGGGCCCTGATCCACGGCGACTTGTGGCCCAACAACGTCCTGGTGGCGCCTAACGACACGTGGTACCTGCTCGATTGGGACGACCTCCGGCTCGGCGATCCGATCCTGGACCTCGCCAAGCTGCTCGATTCCGGAATGGCGGACGGCGAGCCGGCCTCCACGGAGGAGGTCGCCACCCTGGTGGGAACCGAGCCCGATGGCCTCGACCGGCTGGCGATCTACGCCCGCGCGATCCTCCTCGATTGGGTCATCGATCCGCTCGCCGACTACCTCGATGCCGATCGGGTTCCCCGGCAGGCATCCCGGGTCCGGACCCAGAAACGGCAAGCCCACCTGGCGGCCGCCTCGGCGTATCGCGCTCGATATGGCTGAGTCGGCTCACAGCACCTTCCCCTTCCATTTGCCTCGGCGGAAGACGACGGCGCTCACCAACGCCAGCGTCGAGAACGCGATCGCGATCGCAGCGAACACCCCGGTCGGTCCCCACCCCAGCGGCTTGGCCAGCAGGTAGGCCAACGGAATCTCCAGCAGCCAGAAGCAGAAGACGTTGATGACGGTTGGCGTCCAGGTGTCGCCCGCGCCGTTGAACGCGTTCGACAGGACCATCCCGTAGGCGTAGAACGGGAAGCCGACGCTGATCACTCGGAGCGCCACCACCGCGTACTTCGTGATCCCCGGGTCGGAGGTGAAGATCGCCACGATCGACGGCGCGGCCACCACGAACACCGCGCCTAACGCGCCGAGAAAGTAGAAATTGAAGAGCCCGGCCCGCCAGACCGACTGCTCGGCCCGATCCGGCTTCCTGGCGCCGAGCGATTGGCCGACCATGGTGGCCGCGGCGTTGCTGAGCCCCCACGAGGGAAGCAACCCGAACAACACCACCCGAATCGCCACCGTGTACCCGGCCAGCGCCGTCGCCCCGAAGTCCGCCAGGATCCGGACCAGACCGATCCAGCTGGTGGTCGAGATCAGGATCTGGAACACCCCGTTGCCGCTCAGCCGTACCAGCGTCGCGATGATCGCGAGATCGACCCGGAGGTGTGCCCGCAGGATGACGAACCGCCGATCGGTGCCGCTCAGCCGGTAGAACTGGTAGAGCACCCCGATGCCCCGGCCGACCGTCGTGGCCACCGCCGCCCCTTCGACCCCCATTGCCTGAAACGGGCCGATTCCGAAGATCAGCAGCGGATCCAGAATCAGGTTGGCGAGGTTGGCGATCCACAGCGATCGCATCGCGACCGCCGCGTCGCCGGCGCCCCGGAAGATGGCGTTGATCAGAAACAACAGCAGAATCGACCCGTTGCCGATGAACATGATCCGGGTGAACCCGGCGCCCTGGGCGATGACTTGGGCGTCCGCCCCCATCAGCCGCAACAGATCGGCTGCGAAGATCCCGCCGAACACCGCGATCGGCACCGACAGCCCCACCCCGAGCAGCACCGCCTGGACCGCCGCGCGGGCGGCCGCCTCGGGCCGTTTTTCGCCGATCCGGCGGGCGATCATCGCCGTGGCCCCGATCCCGAGCCCCATCCCCAGCGCGTAGAGAATGCTGAGCATCGCCTCGGTGAGCCCCACCACCGCCACCGCTTGGGCGCCGAGCCGATTGACCCAGAAGACGTTGACCACCGCGAAGACCGACTCGAGCCCCACCTCGAGCACCATCGGAATCGACAGCAGGAGGAGGGCGTGGCCGATCGGCCCCTCGGTGAAATCCTTCCCTTCCGCGCCTCTCATGGCGTGGCGAACGGTGGATCGGAACGAGGAGCGGCCGTCGTCAGGGACGACGGACAGCGGTTCTGCGGACATAGCGCGGTCCCAACGTAATCGGTTTTCTTGGTGAGGTGCCGGGCCGTCGTGAGGGAGTCTCGAACGCGACGCAACGCCTCGCTGGTGTTCGCGGGCGCGCTCGGACCGGTACGACCCTACTTGTGGGGGGCTACGAGTACCGAGGACGCGCTAGCGGATCGGGGTAAGGCCGGCAGATCGCATCGGAGTCCTCTTAAGGGGGAATTCGGCCCCCCGGGGTGGGTGGCCGACCTGTCAACGCAAACTACTACCGGCGGGTTCCCGCCCGCCGTGACGGCCGACACAATCCCTCATCGGCGGCCGCTCAGGCGGTGGCGCCACCGTCGATCACCATGGTCTGGCCGGTCATGAAGGACGACTCGCTCGACGCCAGGTAGAGCGCCGCATAGCCGATTTCGCCCGGCTGGCCCAAATGCTGGATCGGCTGCTCGCCGAGGAGCCGTTTGGCCCGCTCCGGATCCTTCCAGAAGTACTCCGCGAAATCGGTCTGGATGAGGCCCGGGCAGATCGCGTTGACCCGGACCCCGAAGGGGCCGAACTCCCGGGCCCACGATCGCGTCAGCATGATGAGGCCGGCCTTGGTGAAGCTGTAGAGGAGACCGCCCGGCTGGGGTCGGAGCCCGGAGATCGACGCGATGTTGATGATCGAGCCCCCGCTCTTTCGCGCGATCATCCCCGGCACCACCAGATGGACCAGACGAAACACCGACAGGACGTTGACCTCCACCATCTTCATCAACATCTCGTCGGTGTTGTCCAAGGCCCGCCCCTGGCCGATGTTGGTGGCGCTGTTGTTCACCAGGATGTCGATCGGGCCCACATCGCGTTCAGTGTCGCGCACCACTCGCTCGAGGTCGTCCTTCTTGCCGACGTGGCAGAGCATAGGCACCACCGTGCCCGGGTGGCTGGCCAACTCGGTTTTGGTGGCCTCGAGGTTCTCCATCTTTCGCGACGCGATGACCACCGTGGCGCCGGCTTCGACGAACGAAGCGGTGATCCCTTTGCCGATGCCGCGGCCGCCTCCGGTGACGAGAGCGACCTTTCCCGCGAGCGATATCGATGCAGCCATTGGTTCTCGATCCTTGGTGGATGTCGGGCGGGTCCGTCAGATGCCGCGCTCGAGCGCGCGGCCGGCCTCGTCGGCCAGCATCGCGACCCGCTTGTTGAATTCGGCGAACCGTTCGTCCTTGGTCACTCCTCGAGCAAACCGGGCGTAAATCTGCTGGACGATGACCGCCAGCTTGAAGAGCCCGTACACGTAGTAGAACCGCAGGTCGCCCAGGTCGGCGTTGACCCGGTGGGCATACGCCTCGGCCAGGTGCCGGCGGGACCACATTCCGGGAAGCGCGGTCGGGCCCATCGCGGCGGAGAGGTAGTCGGGGGGATCGTCGCCTTGGACCCAATAGGCGAGCGTGGAGCCGAAGTCCATCAACGGGTCGCCCACGGTCGCCAGCTCCCAGTCGAGCACCGCGGTGACCCGGCCGGGATCGTTCGCCGCCAGCATCACGTTGTCGAACTTGAAGTCGTTGTGGATGATCGCCGCACCGCCGCCCCCGCCCGACTCCGGGGGCTGGTTGGACGCGAGCCACGACGCCACCTTGTCGATCCCGGGCACCGGCTCGGTCTCGACGGCGCGGTATCGCTCGGTCCATCCCTTCACCTGGCGACCCACGTACCCCTCCGGTTTTCCGAACCCCTCGAGTCCGACGGCCCGATAGTCGATCGAGTGGAGGGTGGCCAGGGTGTCGACCAATCCGCGGCACAGGTGTCCGGCCACCGCGGGGGTGAGCACGAATCCGGTCGGGAGGATCCGGCGGAGCACCACCCCGTGCCGGCGTTCCATCAGATAGAACGGCCCGCCGATCACCGAGGGATCGTCGCAGAACACCAGCGGTTTCGGAGCCGGCGAAAACACCGGCGCCAACGCGGTGAGGATCCGGAACTCGCGACCCATGTCGTGGGCCGTCTTGACGACGTTGCCGAACGGCGGGCGGCGGAGGACGTACTCGCCGTCCCCGATCCGCACCAGATAGGTGAGATTGGAATGGCCCTGCCGGAACTGGCTGATGATCGGCTCGTCACCGAGGTCGGGGACCGTCCGGGCGAGGAAGTCCTTGAGGGCTCTGCCGTCGAGCTCCTCGCCCGCGCGGACCGGCTCGGCCTGATCGAGTGGGAGGGTCACGCCAGCTCCTCGAGCTGTTTCTGGAGGCGCTGCATGCCGCGGATCCACCGATCGGGATCGTCGACCTTGCGGCGGCGGTACTCGTGGACCTGGGGATGGGGCAGGATCAGGAACTGCTCGCGCTCCACCCCGCGGAGGACCGCCTCGGCGACCGCTTCCGGTTCGATCGCCTCGGGCGACAACAGAGCTGCGATCCGTTCGTCGCCGGAGGTCAGCATCGGGGTTTTGACGCCTAACGGGCAGACGCAGGACACTCGGATGCCCCGGTCGCCGTAGCTCACCGCCAGCCACTCGGCGAAGGCGACCGCGGCATGTTTGGAGACGGCGTAGGGAGCCGAGCCGATCTGGGTGATCAGCCCGGCCGCGGAGGCGACGTTGACCAGGTAGCCTTGTCCCCGGCGGAGCATGTCCGGCACCACCACCCGCGCGGCCCACACGTGGGCCATGAAGTTGATGTCCATGATCCGGCGCCACTCGGCGTCGGGAGTTTCCGGGCCGCCGCCGATGGCGATGCCGGCGTTGGAGCAGAAGAGATCGATCGGCCCGACCCGTTGCTCGACGTGGGCCACCAGGCCCACGATGTCCGCTTCTCGGGCCACGTCGGCGCGGAACGCCGTGCCGCCGATTTCGCCGGCCACCGCCTCCGCCCCGGCCAGGTCGAGGTCGCTGACGACGACTCGGGCCCCCGCCCCCGCGAACCGGCGGCAGATCGCCCGGCCGATCCCGCTGGCGCCGCCGGTGACGACGCAGACCCGCTGGTCGACCTTCACCGTCCGCCCGCCCGCCCGCCGCTCTTTCTCAACTCGAGCTTGGCGATCGCCTCCCGATGGACCTCGTCCGGCCCGTCGGCGAGCCGCAGCGTCCGGCTCCCGGCCCAGGCATACGCCAGAAACGTGTCCTGGCTCACGCCCATCCCGCCGTGCGCCTGGATGGCGCGGTCGAGGACCCGCAACGCGACGTTAGGCGCCACCACCTTGATCATCGCGATTTCCGCCTTGGCCGCCTTGTTCCCGACGGTATCCATCATGTGGGCCGCCTGGAGGGTCAGCAGCCGGGCTTGGTCGATTTCGATCCGGGAATCGGCGATGTCGCGCCGGATCGTCCCTTGCTCGGCGAGCGGCTTGCCCCAGGCGATCCGCTGCTGGACCCGCTGGCACATCAGCTCGATCGCTCGTTCGGCCACCCCGATGAGCCGCATGCAGTGGTGGATCCGTCCCGGACCGAGGCGGCCCTGGGCAATCTCGAACCCCCGCCCCTCGCCCAGCAGGAGGTTGGCGGCCGGAACTCGGACGTCGGTGTAGCTGACCTCGCCGTGGCCGTGCGGCGCGTCGTCGTAGCCGAAGACCGTCAGCATCCGCTCGACCTTGACGCCGGGGGCGTCCATCGGGACCAGGATCATCGACTGCTGCAGGTGAGTGGGCGCCGCCGGGTTCGAGCGGCCCATCACGATCGCGATCCGGCAGCGGGGATCGCCGGCCCCGGAGGTCCACCATTTCCGGCCGTTGACGACGTAGTGGTCGCCGTCCCGGACGATCGAGGCCTGGATGTTGGTGGCGTCGGAGCTGGCGACCTCGGGCTCGGTCATCGCGAAACAGCTCCGGATCTCTCCGGCCAACAGCGGCGCCAGCCAACGAGCCTTGTGCTCATCGCTGCCGTACCGCTCGAGTACCTCCATGTTCCCGGTGTCGGGAGCGGAGCAGTTGAAGACTTCCGGACCGATCGGCGATCGCCCCATGATCTCACAGAGCGGGGCGTACTCGAGGTTGGTGAGGCCGGCGCCGTGACTCGATTCCGGCAGAAACAGGTTCCAGAGTCCCGCGGCCCGGGCCTTCGGCTTCAACGCCTCGATGATCGCGGTGGGTTGCCAGCGGTTCGCCGCAACCTCCGCGTGCCAGGTCGTTTCGTTCGGGTAGACGTGCTCCGCCATGAAAGCGGTCAGGCGGGTGGCGAGCTCGCGGGCGCGAGCGGTTGGCTGGAATGCGGTCACGCGGTGCCTGGACTGGGTTGGCCAATATTATCCGGGCGTGGCCGCTTGCGCGATCTTCTCACGCGGGGTCACTTTCCGGCATCTCGGACCCCGACCATCGTGCCCTTTTCCAGCTACACCAGTTTCAACCGCGACGAGTGGGCGGCCCTCCGCTTCAACACCCCGCTCACCCTGACCGAAGCCGACCTGGCCGAGTTGCGGGGGCTCAACGAAGCGCTCTCGATGGCCGAAGTCGTCGAAGTGTACCTGCCGCTGTCTCGATTGCTCAATCTCCACGTAGCGGCCACCCGCGACCTGGCTCGGGTGGCGGACCTGTTTCTCGGGAAGACGACCGGGATCACCCCCTACCTGATCGGGATCGCCGGGAGCGTCGCGGTCGGGAAGAGCACCACCGCCCGGGTGATGCAAGCCCTCCTCTCCCGCTGGCCGGATCACCCCAAAGTCGACCTGATCACGACCGACGGGTTCCTGCTCCCCAACCAAGTTCTCGAGAACCGCGGGCTGATGGACCGCAAGGGCTTCCCCGAGAGCTATGACGTCCGCCGGCTGATTCAGTTCGTGGCCGACCTCAAGGCGGGCGTCAAGGAAGTCCGGGCCCCGGTCTATTCGCACCTCGTGTACGACATCGTGCCCAATGAAGAGAAGATCATCGAGCAACCGGACATTCTGATCCTCGAGGGGCTCAACGTGCTCCAGGGAAGCGACTCCGCCGACGGCGACCGCCCCTTCGTCTCGGATTTCTTCGACTTCTCGATCTACGTCGATGCCGAGGAGCCCGATGTCCGGGAGTGGTTCCTGAGCCGCTTCCGGCGGCTCCGCGAGACCGCCTTCCGCGACCCGAAATCGTTTTTTCGGCGCTACGCCGAGATGCCGGAGGCCGAGGCCATCGCCTTTGCCCAGAAGGTCTGGGCCGAGATCAACGGCAAGAACCTGCGGGAGAACATCGCCCCGACCAAGGAACGGGCCCACCTGGTGCTCGAGAAGGCCCGAGCCCATGATGTGACGCGGGTTCGGTTGAGGAGGCTGTGATTAGGACGGGTAGGACGGATAGGACGGGTAGGACGGGTAGGACGGATAGGACGGGTAGGACGGATAGGACGGGTAGGACGGATAGGACGGATAGGACGGGTAGGACGGGTAGGACGGATAGGACGGATAGGACGGATAGGACGAAACTTGGTACCGGTCGGGGCCGTAGGCCCCCCTCATCACTCACCCTTAGGCAGGGCAGGCTCATGGATCGAACGACCTTTGGATTCGTCGCGGCGACCTTGTTTGCGGCCGCCACCGTGTCCCTCGCGGATCGAGCGGCCGCGCAAACCCCATCCGCCCCCGCCCCCGCCGCGGGGCCCGCGCCGGCGAACCCCAAGCTGGCTGGAACCTGGGAGGGCAACTACACCACGGACGGCCCGTCCGGCACCATGACCGTGTCGCTCACGGCGGGCAATCCCTGGACCGTGGTCAACGCCCTTTCCGGCGACGCCCCGCCTCCCGCGGAGCCGCGCGAAATCACCACCGACGGCGACAAGATCGTCTGGAAACAGGGGTTCGGCGAATTCGACGTGGTGTTCAAGGGCGCCCTGAGCGCCGATGGCACTCAGCTGACGGGGGTGCTGGAGGCCTACCAGAGCGGATCGTTTGCCGGGGGTGGGAGCTTCACGTTGGCGAGGAAGTCGTAGCAACGGGAATCCGCAACCGGCCATCGGGAATAGGGCAGCGTTCCGGCGCCCCCTATTCCCTCCCGCCGATCAGCTGCACCGTCTCGATCACATCCCCTTCGAGCACCCCGTCCACCACCTCCATCCCGAGCACGATTCTCCCCCAGACCGTGTAGTTGAAGTCGAGCCTCAGGTTGTCGACCAGGTTGACGAAGATCTGGGCATCACCGGTGTCCCGCCCGCGCGTCGAGATCCCCATCGTCCCCCGTTCGTGGGAGCCGGGGCCGATCTCGTCTCGCGTGTAGAGGGCGTCGCCGGCGTACTCGTTGGCTCCCGGACTGCCGCCTTGGATCACGAAGTTGGGAACCACTCGGTGGAACGTCAGGCCGTCATAGTGCTTGGCGCGTACGTTGGCGACGATCCTGGCGACGGTGGCAGGGGCCACCTCGGCATCGAGCGCCACGTCGAAGGACCCTCCCCCCGACGACCGGCTCATCGTGAATCGGAGCTTGGCGCCTCGGAGCCGCTGGATCGCCGTCCATGACAGGGGCGCCGGAGTCAGCCGAGTCGGGCGAGGCTCCCTGGCCTGCCCGGTCCATTTGGTAACTAAGCCGGCGGCTCGGCTCGCCACCTCGGGATCGAAGTCCGTCAGATAGCGTTCCAGCTCCGCTGCCTGCGCCTCGCCGCCAACCTCGGCGAGCCGTTCGAGAATGGCCACTCGAGGGTCTCGAGAGGTTTCTTTGCGTTCGGCGGTGATTCGTCGGAGAGCGGCGACCAGCCCGGCGGCGGCTCGGGCCTTGTTAGGCGTTCCCGCGAGGGCCGCGGCGGCTGTCTGCACCAGTTGATAGTCGGGCCGCGCCAGCTGAACGATGAAGATCGAGTCGGCCCCGTGGCCGCGGACCCGGAGCAGTCCTCCCACGGCCGCTTCGCGGACATTGTCGTCCCGATCCTCCGCCATCTCGAGCAGCCGATCCGGATCGCCGATGATCCCCGCCGCGCGGGCCGCGTACATCCGCACTTGCCACGTCAGATCGGACCCGGCGCGACTCAGCACCCCTCGAACGCGATTGGGCGCCACCCGCGCCAGCGACACCATCGCGTGAGCCCCTCGATGCCAGTTGGCGATGGTGCCCAGATTGCGGCGCTGGCCTCCCGCGAGCGTGTCGACGATCGGCCAGAGGACCTCGGCGACGTTGGCCGCCGCCGGACAGGGGTTGGCCAGGAGGTCGATCGCGGTCAGGCCGACGTGCGGCGCCGGGTCGCGAACCGCTCGGACGATCGGGCCGCAATCGGTGGCCTGGTAGTGACGAGCCCATGCTCGGAGCGCTTCGACCCGAACCATTGGATCTTTGTCGCCAAGCGCTTGGGCCAGCAGCGACTGTCGCCCCTCGACCGCCGCGGTGTCGGCGGCCCACGAGACGGCGAGGCGCCGAACTTCCGCGTCCTCATCGGCAAGCGCTCGACCGATCGCTCCGGCGTTGCCTCGATCGACCCGAACGAGGGCCGCGACGGCGGCGCGGCGGATCTTGGCGGCGACCTCGGCGGGAGTGGCGCGATGGGCGGCGAGGGCCCGGAGGCGCTCGACCAGGGCAGGACCGACCGATCCCCGACCAGGTCCACGGACGGAGGATTCGATCGCCCGAGTCACGTCGAGCAGCAGGGTCGGCGGGCCGGGTCGCGCCGCGTGGGCCGCGAGGGCGGCTGATACCAGCGGTGGAACCGGCCCCGGCAGCCTGCCAAGCGACCGCGCGAAGGCGCCGAACACCGCCGGATCGGTCTCCTCGTCCATGGCGGCGAGTAGCGCCACGCGGACACCGGCCGCCGCGGTGGTATCCTGGCCCAGTTGTCCCATCGCGTGCGCGGCGGCGACCCGAATCGCCGGTAGTGGGCCTCGGAGGGCCGGCGCCACCCATTCCAGGAACGAGCCTCGTTCGAACCGGCCCAGTCCTCGGACCGCCTGAACCACGGTGGCGGGGTCTCGACTGGCGAGACCTTGGAGCAGGGGCTTCAGCTCGGACTCGGTGGTGGCCCGGCCGTCCTCGGCGATCAGCATCGCCTGGCGAAGTTCCGCTGGCGCGGGCCGCGGTCGTTGGGCGCCGCCGGTGGTGGCGAGGACGGCGGTGGCGGCGGCGAGCGCGAGGAACCCTTTCATTGGATCCCCACCATGCCTTTCACGGAGGCTCGGAGCTTGGCGGCGTCGTAGCCGATCCCGTCGCGGAAGGTCCAGCGGACTTTGCCGATTTCCGCCGGGCGGGCCACCGGATCGCCCTCGAGAACCACCAGATCGGCGCGCTTACCGACCGTGATCGTTCCGGTTTCGTCGATCATCTTGAGCACGATGGCGCCGTTGGCGGTGACGATTTTGATCGCCTCGACCGGGCTGAACCCGGCTTCCACCAACACCTCGTAGTTCCGATGGGCGCCGAAGCCCGGGAGACTTCCGTTGCCCCAGGGGTCGACCCCGGCCGCGAGGAGCCCACCGGCTCTGACCCATTTGCGCTCGAACGCCATCATTTTTTTGAAGAGCACCGGCGAGACGGTGAAGATCTTCTGGGCGTTGGTTGCCGCGAGGTCTTCTTCAGCCACGGTCCGAGCGGCCGGCGACAAGCTCTCGAGCGCCTCGGGGCTCAGTTTCGCGCGCCCCGGCACGAACAACTCGTAGACCGAGAGAGTCGAGGTCAGGCCGACCCGATGCGCCAGGAGATCGCGAATGGTCGAGTCCACCGCCGGGCTCTCGACGTCGACGTTGACCTGGTAGCGCATGTTTTCCGGGTGACACTGGTCGGGCGCCCGATTGGGCAGGTAGTCGCTGTTGGTGATGAAGCCGTGCTCGAGGTTGTCGATCCCCAGCTTGGCGGCCTCTCGAAAGCTGACCGAGCAGAGGTGACCAGTGACGCCCATGCCGTGCCGATGGGCCTCCTCGATCGCCGCGCCTAACACCGCTCGGCTCACCGACCCCTGGAACTTGAGCCAGGTGGCGCCCTCGGACGCCCAGTACGCCACCACCCGCCGAGCTTCGTCGGCCGTCTCCAGGCGCCGATTGCGGCCGGGCCCGTCGCCGGGGCCGTTGAGATAGGGGCCGGTGATCAGCATCCGGGGGCCGGCGATCATTCCCCGGTCGATGTCTCGCTTGGTATTGATCTCGTCATAGGGAAACTGGGCGCCGGCGGTCCGCACGGTGGTGACCCCGCCGGCGAGATTGAGCCGCGGCGCCGAGACCGCCATCTGGGTGAGTCCGGCTCGGGAAAAGAAGTATTGATGGGCGTGGAGGTCGATCAGGCCGGGAATGACCGTCGCGCCGCGGAGGTCGTGCTCCTTGGCGCCCGGCGGGACCGACACGATCGCGTCGTCGCCGAAGGCGGCAATCCGGCCGTTGACGATGACGATGGTCTGGTTGTCGCGGACCGGGGCGCCGGTGCCGTCGATCACTCGGGCGTGACGAAGGGCCACGATCGGTGCCGATTCGACCACGAATTGCCGGGCGGCCTCGGAGAGGGTGGGGCGGTCCTGGGCCCCCGCGCCCAGAGGAATCGAGGCGAGGACCGAAAGGGCGAGAGACGTTCGCATCAAACCTCCTTGGGCGTACCACCCGGACGGAGTCTGGCCACCAGCTCGTCCACCGAGAACCGATCTGCCTCGGCGGGCATCAGGAGCAGAAGCAGCAGCAGGGCGAGACGGGGAATGACGTGCTCGTGAAACGGGTAGAGCGGGTTCTGCAGCAGGTGGCCGAAGGTGACGAGCACCAGCACCACTCCGAGCCCACCGTAGGCGATGGTGCGCCGCCAGCCGAGAAACGTGAGACCGCCTCCGATCAACTCGACGAACGGGATCGTGAAGCCGACAGCCCAGAGCGCCCACACCGGCAGGAAAGTGTCTTGAAAGGGGAGGAAGTATTTCTCGACGTGGCCGGTTGGCGTCAAGACGAAAACCTTGTGGATTCCCGCCATCAGGAAGATCAGACCGAGGACGCCGCGGGCAAAGGCGAGCGCGAGGGCGCGCCACAATTCTCCCCGGGGATTGGACTCCATGGTCAAGCATACGTGTGGGAGGTCCCGCCAGCCAGGGAACCCGCGCTTTGCTGCAGCTTTTCGGCACCGCTCCTGAGGTCAGAAAGGGTCGCCAGCAGGTTCGTGTCAACTGGTTGACACGGCGGTCTTCCGAATCAGAGGGCTTCGGACCCTGTTGGGATAGCCCTACGCCGTCTTCACCGCGGCCGCCTTCTCGAGCCCGAGCTCCCGCACCGAGGTCTCCCGCATCTCGACTTTGCGGATCTTGCCCGTCACCGTCATCGGGAAGCTGTCAGAAAAGCGGATGTAGCGGGGGATCTTGAAGGTGGCGATCTCTCCCTTGCAGAAGGCCCTGATCTCTTCCTCGGTGGCGGTCTCGCCTTCCTTCAGCTTGACCCAGGCGCACAGCTCTTCACCGTACTTCTCGTCGGGAACACCCACCACCTGAACGTCCTGGATCTTGGGGTGACGGTAGAGGAACTCCTCGATTTCCCTGGGGAAGATGTTCTCGCCGCCTCGGATCACCATGTCCTTGATTCGACCGATGATGTTGACGTAGCCGTCCTCTCGCATCACCGCCAAGTCGCCGGTGTGCATCCAACCGGCCCGGTCGATCGCTGCCGCGGTGGCCGTCTCGTCGTCCCAGTAGCCGAGCATGACCAGGTAACCTCGACTCAACAGCTCCCCCGGGGTGTCGTGGGGAACGGCCCGTCCGGTCTCGGGGTCGATGATCTTGCATTCCACGTGGGGGTGGACGGCGCCGACGGTGGCGGTCCGGTGCTCGAGGTCGTCCTCCTTCCCGCTCTGAAAGGAGACCGGCGAGGTCTCGGTCATCCCGTAGCAGATGGTCACGTCGGGCATGTGCATCTTGTCGATCGTTTGCTTCATGACCGCCACCGGGCAGGGCGAGCCCGCCATGATCCCGGTCCGGAGGCTCGAGAGGTCGTAGCTCGCGAAATCGGGGTGCTGGAGCTGGGCGATGAACATGGTCGGGACGCCATAGAGCGAGGTGCAGCGCTCGGCCTGGATCGCCTCGAGGGTGGCCTTAGGGTCGAAGGCAACGTCGGGGTAGACCACGGCGGCTCCGTGGGTCAGGGCGCCGAGGTTCCCCATCACCATCCCGAAGCAGTGGTAGAGGGGGACCGGGACGCAGATCCGGTCGGCGGCGGTGTAGCCGCAGCCTTCGCCGACGAAGAAACCGTTGTTGAGGATGTTGTGGTGGGACAGGGTGGCGCCCTTGGGAAACCCGGTGGTGCCCGAGGTGTACTGGATGTTGATCGGGTCGTCGAAGTCCAGCTCGGCTTCGCGGCGGCGGAGCTTGGCCCCGAAGGAGGGGCCGCCGCCCTCGAGAAACTCCTCCCAGCCGAGCATCCCGGCGGAGCCGGCTCCGAGGAGGACGGTGGTCCGGAGGTCTTTCAGCTCGGGGACGACCGACCGCAGCATCTCCAGGTAGTCGGTTTGCCGGAACGCCCGGGCGGCAATCAGGACCGAGACCCCCGATTTCCCCAGGGCGTACTGGAGTTCGTGGCGGCGGTAGGCGGGGTTCACGTTGACGAGGATGGCGCCGACCTTGGCGGTGGCGTACTGGGTGATGAGCCACTCGAGGCAGTTGCCGGCCCAGATGCCGACCCGGTCGCCTTTTTCGACGTCGAGGGCGAGGAGGGCACGGGCGGCTCGTTCGACTGTTTCGTGGAGCTGGCCATAGGAGAGGCGGGCGTCCTGGTGGCGGCTGACGATGGCGAGGGCGTCGGGGGTGGCTTGGGCGACGCGATCGAGCTCGGCGCCGATGGTTCGGCCGATCAGGGGGGTGGCGGAGGGGCCCGAGACGTAGGAGAACTGGGTCATTCGTGAGGCTCCGGACGGTGGTTCTCGGGCGAGAATCTAGGAGTTTTCGGGGCATTGAGGAGAGGG